>ERZ827469.45-NODE-45-length-187244-cov-8.250618_pt1 | contig 187244 bp, 165 predicted proteins | sample MGYA00519917_ERZ827469 | MGnify/ENA primary metagenome ERZ827469 (study PRJEB31778, sample SAMEA3449314) | human gut metagenome | biome: human gut; feature: human-associated habitat; material: faeces | place: United Kingdom | collected 2010/2012 ... | reverse complement strand
CCCATCGCGGGCATCGCCGGCGACCAGCAGGCGGCCCTGTTCGGGCACCTGTGCGTGGAAAACGGCATGGCCAAGAATACTTACGGCACCGGCTGCTTCATGCTCATGAACACCGGCAGGACCGCCGTCAGCTCCAAGAACGGCCTCATCACCACCCTGGCCTGCGGTCCCCGCGGCGAGGCCTGCTACGCCCTGGAAGGCTCCATTTTCGTGGGCGGCTCCGCCATCCAGTGGCTGCGGGACGAGCTGAAGATCGTCAACGATGCCCGGGATACGGAATACTTCGCCAACAAGGCGGAGACCTCCAACGATGTCTACGTGATCCCGGCCTTCACCGGTCTGGGCGCTCCCTACTGGGATCCCTATGCCCGCGGCGCCATCGTGGGCCTGACCCGCGGCACCAACGCCAGCCACATCATCCGTGCCACGCTGGAGTCCATCGCCTACCAGAGCAAGGATGTCATCGAGGCCATGCAGGCCGATTCCGGCATCCCTCTGCAGGCCTTGCGCGTGGACGGCGGTGCCAGCGCCAACAACTTCCTGATGCAGTTCCAGGCCGACATCCTGGGCGTCGATGTGGAACGGCCCGCCACGCTGGAAGTGACGGCTCTGGGGGCCGCCTTCCTGGCCGGTCTGGCCGTGGGCTACTGGAGCGGCCTGGACGACGTGCGCAACCGTCTGCACATCGAACGTGTTTTCGAGCCCTCCGCGGACAAGGAAAAGCAGGTGCAGCGCTACAAGGGCTGGAAGAAGGCCGTGTCCCGCGCCCTGCAGTGGATCGACGTGGAGGATTAGGCGCAGCCCGCAGGCAGCGTTCGTGATGCGCGGCGATCGCCGCGCCGGACCAAACAGGAGGAAGGGAAGCCGTGGCTTTCCTTCCTCTCCGTTTTTCAGGGACAGACAGGGAAGGCCCGGAACAGGGGCGGTCCGGGGGCGTGCGATTTGCCCCGGCCCGGGGACGTGACGGGTCCGGGCCCGCCTTTCCGACGGGCCGCAGTGAGGCATGTGCTGGCGGCGGTCTTGCCGGGCCGGAGCCGGGGGCGGGAGCGATGGGCCGGTCACAACGGGCCCGTCAGCATCGGGAAAGGCCTGCCGGCAGGGGGCGGTGGTCATGGGGGACGATGCGCACAAAAAAAGCCCTTGCGGTTCCCCGCAAGGGCGAAATATGGTGGGCCATCAGGGACTCGAACCCCGAACCAACTGATTAAGAGTCAGCTGCTCTACCAATTGAGCTAATGACCCATCCGCGAAAAATAGACCTACCCTTTTGCTCCCCTGCTGTCAACACTTTTAAAAGAAAAAAAAAGATTTTATAATGCCTTCCCAGAGGTATTTGATGAAAAAATCACGGAACTTTGCCGCCCTCACCGGGGTGCTTGTTTTATTTTTGCTTATATTCCAGTTTGATACCAGGATGCCTGCCGCAGCGGACATCGTGTCCGTGCAGCCGCATTTCGCCGAGGGCGCTGACGGCATCGTCATGGCCCTGGAGCTGGGCTTCCCTCAGGGCTACCATGCCTATGCCCATGAAGCGGGGGATGCCGGGCGCCCGACCACGCTGTCCATCCGCCTGGATGACGGCAGCGGCCTGCCCGTATGGTATCCCCAGGGGTTCATGCAGCGGGATTTCTTCGACCCCGATGCGACCGTCCATGTCTACGAGAGTCCCACGACCCTCTTTGTCCTTCTGCCGCACGAGGCCCGGCATGCCGGCTTTGACGCTGTCCTGAGCATGCTGCTGTGTTCCTCGCGCAATTGCCTCCCGGTCTCGCAGACCATCAGCGGCCAGGTGCCGGATACCCTGCCCGGGCTGGAGGCGGTGCCCTGGAAGGCCCGCTGGGACGAGCTGCGGCGCGTGCCGCCCGTGCTCTCGAAGGCGGCCCCCTCCGCTCTCGGGCTGCCCTTTGCCGTCGGCGAGGATGGGGCAGGCGGCCTGAGCCCCGTCACGGACCCCGCTCAGGATCCGCTGGCCGCCCCGCAGGATGCCGGCAGCGAAAAGCCCCTGCCGCCCCCGGACGGTTTCGCCCTGGAGCTGACGCCCCAGTATGCCGACGGCTCCGTGGAGATATCGGGGTTCGGCATGGCGCTTGCCGTGGGCATACTGGCGGGCCTGCTGCTCAACGCCATGCCCTGCGTGCTGCCGGTGCTGACTTTCAAGATCAGCGGCCTGCTGCTCATGGGCGGCAGGGGAGACAGGGAAAGCCTGCGGCGTTTCCGCGAGCACAACCTCTTTTTCTCCGCGGGCATCATGACCCTGTTCACCGTGCTGGCCCTGGTGCTGGGGGCCGCGGACATGATCTGGGGGCAGCTCTACCAGCAGCAGAGCCTGCTGCTGGGGCTGGTGATGCTGGTCTTTCTTATGGGCCTTTCCATGCTGGGGGTCTTCACCCTGCCGGTCATCGACCTCAAAGCCGGCGCCAACAGCAGGAATCCCCGGCTGCAACCCTACCTGACCGGCCTGGTCTCCACCTTCCTGGCCACGCCGTGCAGCGGCCCGCTGCTGGGCGGCGTGCTGGGATGGGCCTTCACCCAGCCGCTGCTGGTCCTGATGGTGGTCTTCTGGGCTGTGGGCCTGGGCATGGCCCTGCCGTACATCCTGTTCAGCATCTGGCCCCAGCTGGCCCGCATCCTGCCGCGTCCGGGCAACTGGATGAAAGTCTTTGAACGCATCCTGGGCTTCTGCCTGCTGGGCACGGCCCTGTACCTGCTCTCCATCCTGCCGGTGGAAAAGCACATGCAGGTCCTGTGCGTGCTGCTGGTGCTTTCGCTGGTGGCCTGGCTCTGGGGCCAGTTCTGCGGCCCCGCGTCCCCCCGTCTGCGCTGCCGCATCATCGGGGCCCTGACGGTGCTGATCCTGGCGGGCTCCTTCATCTGGGTCCTGCGGCCTGCCGCGCCGCTGGTGCACTGGCGGGAATTCAGTCCCGGGCAGTTCCAGGCCGAGCTCGGCCACAAGGCCATGCTGCTGGAGTTCACGGCGGATTCCTGCCCCAACTGCAAGGTCCTGGAAGCCACGGTGCTGACCGACGAACGGATGCGCAAGCTGCGTGCACGCTACGGCATGGAACTGATCCGGGTGGATTTGACGGGCGTCAATGCCTATGGCATCCGCCTGCTGGAGGCCCTGGGCAGCAAGAGCATCCCGCTGACGGCCTTGTTCCCGGCAGGGGAGCAGGCATCGTCCCCGCTGGTGCTGCGCGATGTCTACACCGCAGGCACCCTGGAAGACGCGCTGGAGAAGGCCTTCGGCGACTAGCCGCCAGCGCGGCCCGGCCTGGGCTCTCCATGCCCGCATGGGGTGCCCAGGATGCCCGTTTCGGCGCCTTCTTTCCTGATGCCGGGCCTGATGCCGGGACGGTTGCCGGGGGAAAGAGCCCGGCATGGGCGCGGCCCCGCGTCCTCCCGGGGGATGGCGGGAAGGGGCCCCCGGCCGAATGACCGGAGGATACCGGAAAAAAGGGTCCGTGACGCCGTCACAGGCCCTTTTCATGCGTCTTCGGCCTGCCGGGCGGCCTGAGCGCGCTCATGCCTCCTGGTCCCGCTCCTCCAGCGCGGTATCCCGGCGCAGGAAATACAGCATCCAGGAAAGACCCAGCAGGTCCGCGCAACCGCCCGGGCTGATGTTGCCGGCCACGAGCCAGGCATCGAGTTCCCGCAGCCGGGCCCGGGAGGGGGCCTCGTCAGCGGCCAGGATGCCCTGCAGCCTGTCCTGGAGGGCATACTGATCCCTCAGGCTGCTCCGGGAGATGATGTTGGTATCGAAGACCTTGGCCATCAGCCTGATGAGGGTGAGCGCCCCCGCCCTGTCGATGGACGCGCCGGCCGCCAGTTCCCGCTCCAGGCTGGGCAGTCCGTAGCGGAGCACGGAAGAAAAGCCGCTGGCCGCTTCGCCGCGTGCACCGTGGATGCCCTTGCCGTACAGCCGCAGGCCGTTGGTCAGCGGCACGTTCGGCGGGACGTTCCGGCACTCGGCCAGCACGCCGGAGGTCATGGCGGCGGAGGTGGCGCTGATGGCGGCGGGGGTCAGCCTTTCCTGCCGGCCCAGCAGCCTGCCCGCCGCGGCGCAGACGATGCCGAGGGAAAAGATGGCCCCCTTGTGGGTATTGACGTTTCCCGTGGCCCGGTGCATGGCATCCTCGGCGTCCATGCCCGGACAGCGCAGCCTGTCGAACAGGGCGTCCGGCGCCAGGCCGTGTTCCCGCAGGCCAAGCAGGGCGCAGTGCCGGAAGTAGGGGAAGAGCACGCTGCTGCTGTCCATGAAGGTGAAGATGTCCATATCGTCATGGGCGCCGTTGCTGACGCGGTCCACCAGGCCGGGCTTGGGGGTCACGCAGACTTCATACAGCAGGCTGCGCAGGGCGTAACCGGCCAGGATGTCCGCTTTCTGTTCCTGAAAATGCCGTTCCATGAGACGCAGGGTATGGCGCCGCACCTCTTCCAGGGCATGGGCCCGGCTGCGGGCACAGCCGGCTGCGGCGGCGTCGCACAGCAGGCAGCGGCGGGGGGGCAGGCCGAGGTCTTTCCGGGAAAGGTGGCGTCCGTCTGCATCCAGCACGTCCAGGTCGAACAGACGGGCGACGGGCCGGCTCTCCTCCAGCGCGACCATGCCCCGCTTCAGGCTGGTGGCGTCCCTGCCGTCGACGGCAAAGCAGCCCTCGCTGCCGCTCCTGGCATGGACCTCCTCGGAGCCGATGACGCAGGCCCCCATGCGCTCCAGGTGCCGGTGCATCATCCTGCTTGCTTCGGCATATGTCTTTTGGGCCAGGGGGAACTGCTTGAGCGCACCGGCAATATTGAGGGACAGCGAGATGAGCGGCCTCCGGTACCGTCGCAGCAGGCGCTGCTGCCGGTGTTGCCGTTCTTCCCGGGCCCGGAGGATTTCTTCCAGAAGGGCGGGCTGGGGGATGTCTGCGCTGTGCGTCTGCATGGTCACCTCCTGCTGTCAGGCTCGCCGGAGCCGTCGCCATAATGTGGAGCGCGAGATCCCCAGGCGGCTGGCGGCAAGCGAAGCGTTGCCCCCGCAGGCCGCCAGCATCTCCTCGCTTTCCTTTTTCTGCGCCAGGTGCCTGGCCTGTCTGGGGTCGAAATTTAGATGCCGCGTCTCAAGCCACAGGGGCGAGTCGGGCTGGATGACCTGGCGCAGGTCCTTGCTTTCGATATGGGTGGTCTTCAGGATGGCCAGAAGGCGTTCCGCGATGTTGCAGACTTCGCGGATGTTGCCCGGCCAGGAGTAGGACTGCAAAAGCTCGCAGGCTTCCCTGGATATGGTCACCTTGTTCTTTTTCAGAAAATTGTTCTTGTTCAGATAATGCAGCAGGATGGGGATGATGTCGCACTTCCGGCTGCGCAGCGGCGGTATTTCCAGCGAAAGGACGTTAAGGCGAAAGAAAAGGTCTTCCCGGAATTTGCCTTCCCTGACCATCTGGGGCAGATCCTTGTTGGTGGCCGCGATGATCCGGCAGTTGATGTTGATGGGCCTGTGGCTGCCCAGGCGGATGACATAACGTTCCTGGACAACGCGCAGCAGGTTGACCTGGGTGTTGTAGTCCATCTCGGCGATCTCATCGAGAAAGACCGTGCCGTAATTGGCGATCTCGAACAGGCCGGGCTTGCCCTTGCGTGATGCGCCGGTGAACGCGCCTTCCACATAGCCGAAAAGCTCGCTGGGCAGGATGTCGCGCGGGAAGGCCGCACAGTTGATGGCCACGAAAGGATTGCGCTTGCGCTGGCTGGCATTATGGATGCTTTGGGCGAAGAGCTCCTTGCCTGTGCCGGACTCACCGGTGATGAGGATGTTGGAATTGGTCGAGGCGTATTTCTTGGACGTATAGATGATGCGCCGGATGGCATCCGATTCGCCGATGACGTCGGAGAACTTGTAGCGGGCATTATGCTCGTTGACGTAGCTTTCCACGCGCACGGTGTGCTCCATCCGTTCGACGTTGCTCTTTTCGTACAGGGTGAAGATGCCGCCGCAGATCTTGCTGTCTTCCAGGATGGGCGTCTGGATGCAGACGTAGTCCGTCTGGTTGAGCCTGATGACGGATTCTTCACGCGTGATCTTGAATTCTTCCCAGAAGGCTTCGGGAAGGTTCCTGACGCTCTTGTTGAGGAGCTCGCGGCGCGGGGAGCAGATGATCTTTTCCGCTGCCCTGTTGATGGCCGTCACTTTATTGTCGGCATCCACGGAGATGACGCCTTCGATGAGGTTGTCCAGCAGCTGGCCCCAGTAATTTTGGCGCGACTCTTCAAACTGGATGGCATCCTGCACCTGGTGGACCTTGTCGAGGGCGGCCTGCATGCACTCCGGGCCGATGGGCACCACATGGATGGGAACGCCCATCCTTTTGCCCACGATGTTGGAGAGTGTCCCGCCGATGATGACGCTGGCCCCCTGGGCCAGACATTCCCGGATCCGGGCCTCGATGCCTTCCAGGGGCGTGTAGGTATAGTCGAGGATCTTGACGCCCAGGACCTTGGAGACCAGCTCCAGGCCGCTGATGTTCATGCGGACCGTGATGAGGCCGATGGTCTTGCCCCAGAATTTCCTGTCGATGATGAGGCGCAGGACATCGTATGCCGTGATGTTGAAGTTGATGACGTAGATGTTGGGCAGGAGCTTGCGCAGCTCGTCGGCCGTATTGCCGCGCGCCACGACGATGTCGAAGCCTTCCTGGGCGATCTTTTCCGCCTCGCTGTACTTGGAAATGGGATCCAGCGAGCGGAAAACGATCTCGGGGTATTGGCGGCTGTATTCCCGGATGTGCCTTTTCAGCATGGCGCCCTTGGGCAGGAGGAAGAGGGTGCGTCTGCTGCGTGCGAGTGGCGGCTGGTTGTCCATGGCTTTCCCGTCCTGTGCGTTGGCGGCGGCATGTCTGCCGTCGTTATGCGGAGCGTGGGGGGCGCTGTGACGGCGTTGTCCGGCACGGCCTGCCGGCAGGAGACCGGACGTGTTCGCAGGGGGGCGCCGCAGCGGGATGGTCCGACCGGCGGACAGCGGGAGCGTTCTGCCGCCGGTCGGCGTGGTTCCCCGCCCCCGCAGGTGCGCAGGGGTGACAGGGGGGGCGGGCCGTTTCCCCATAATGCAAACTATCCTGGCGCCTTCCACGCCATGGGGAAACTGTAGCAAAGTCCTGCGTAATCAAAAAGTGCGCCAGAGCGCCCTAAACGAAAACCAGCGGTACCAGCAGCCAGACCAGCAGGGTGATGATCACGCCGCTGGCCAGCGTCAGGGCGAATCCCGCACGCAGCATGTCGGGAATGGTCAGGGCGCCGCTGCGGAAAACGATGGCATTGGGCGGCGTGCTCACGGGCAGCATGAAGGCGCAGCTGGCGGCCAGGGCGGCGGGGATGGCATAGATGGCGGGCTCGATCCCCTGGGCGACGGCCATGATGCCCACCAGCGGGAGAAAAGCCGCCGAGGTCGCCGTATTGGACGTGAACTCCGTCATGATCTGGACCGTGATGACGAGGATGAAGGTCATCAGGATGAAGGGGATCCCTTGCAGGGAGCCCAGCACATTGGCCATCCAGGAGGCCAGACCGGTGGAGTTGATGGCCCCGGCCAGCGAGAGCCCCCCGCCAAAAAGCAGCAGGATGCCCCAGGGCAGCTTGCGGGCCTCCTGCCAGTTCATGAGGAACTGGCGTTTGCCCATATCCACCGGCATGACGAAGAGCAGCAGGCCGAAGCACATGGCGATGAAGGTGTCATCCACAAAAGGCAGGGCCCTGGAGATGATCGGCTGCAGGACCCAGCAGAGGGCGGCGCAGCCGAAGAGGCACGCCGTCATGGCTTCTTCACGGCTGACGGGCCCCAGGGCCTCCAGTTCCTGCCGGATCTTTTCGTGGACGGTGTTCCCTGCAAAGTTGAAGGGCTTGCGGGTCAGCCACCACCAGGTGAACAGGCTGAGGGCAATGGCCACGGGGACCCCCAGCAGCATCCACTGCCCGAAGCCGATATGGATATGGTAGTGCTCGGCCAGGAAGGCGCGCAAGAGCGCATTGGGCGGCGTGCCGATAAGGGTGCCCATGCCGCCGATGCTGGAGGAATAGGCGATGGCGAGCATCAGCGCGCAGGAAAAGCGCTTGGCTTCCCCGGCATCCTGCCCCTGGGTGACGACGGACGCCACGGAGATGCCGATGGGCAGCATCATGATGGCCGTGGCCGTATTGCTGACCCACATGCTGATGAAGCCGGTGGCGAACATGAAGCCCGCGATCTGCATCCTGGGACAGGAGCCGACCTTGCTCAGGATGAGCAGGGCGATGCGCTTGTGCAGGTTGCATTTTTCCATGGCCAGGCCCAGCAGGAAGCCGCCGAAGAAAAGATAGATGGTGGGGTGCGCGTAGGGGGCCGTGGAAGCCTTGACGTTGCAGAGCCCGAGCATGGGCAGGAAGATGATGGGCAGCAGGGCGGTCACCGGCAGGGGAACAGCTTCGGTGGCCCACCAGACAGCCATGAGCAGCACCAGGCCAAGACAGTGCCAGGCCGTGGGCGGCAGGCCGAACCAGGGATCTGCAAAGACCGTAAACAGCAGGAGCAGCGTGCCGCCAAGAAGGCCAAACCATCGTTCTACATTATACAGCGTGAAAAGTGCGGACAGCTTTCCTGGCATGGCAAACATGGTTTTTTCCTCCTGGTAAACGTTGCTGGAAAGAAAACGATGGACGAAACTCCTTAAAATGCGGATATCGGCATAGTGCGAAAGAAAGTGCGGATGTTGAGGTACCGGTCCCGTTGCGGCAGGGGAGAGGACAGGGCCGGAGCAGGAGCGGGGTCTCGCGCTCCGGCCCTGCCGGAAGGCCTGCCTATGGCTTCAGGCTTCGGGCAACGGTTTCTCCAAACCTGCCCAACTCATGGATGATGGTGACCCCGGCGGATTCCAGCGCCTTGATCTTGTCCTCGCCGCGCCCCTTGGAGCCGCTGATAATGGCGCCGGCGTGGCCCATGCGTTTGCCCTTGGGGGCCGTCAGCCCGGCGATGAAGCCAAAGACGGGCTTGGGATACCGGCTCTCCCTGATGTAGGCGGCGGCGCGTTCTTCCCCGTCCCCTCCGATCTCGCCGATCAGGCACACGGCCTCCGTCTGGGGATCGTCCCGGAAGAGCTCGAGGATCTCCGTGAAGTAGAGGCCGGGAACAGGGTCGCCGCCGATGCCCACACAGGTGCTCTGTCCGAGCCCCTGGCAGGTGAGCTGGTAGGTGGCCTCATAGGTCAGGGTGCCGGAACGGCTCACCAGACCGATGGGGCCGGGTTTGAATATGTAGCCGGGCATGATGCCCAGCTTGCAGGCCCCGGGCGTGATGATGCCGGGGCAGTTGGGGCCGATGAGCCTGGTGCCGTGGGCGTTGAGGAATGCCTTGGCCCGCACCATGTCCAGCACGGGGATGTGCTCGGTGATCAGCACCACCAGCTTGATGCCCGCCGCCGCAGCGGCACAGGCGGAGTCGGCGGCCGCCGCCGAAGGCACGAAGATGATGCTGACATCGGCCCCCGTGGCTTTGACGGCCTCGGCGCAGGTGTTGAAAACCGGCACGCCCAGGACTTCCATGCCGCCCTTGCCGGGGGTGCAGCCCGCCACGATGTTGGTCCCGTAGTCCAGCATCTGCCTGGCGTGGAACTGCCCCTCGCGTCCGGTCAGGCCCTGCACGAGGATGCGCGAATCGGCGTTTACCAGGATGCTCATGACCGCACCTCCTTCGTCAGCCCGGCGATACGCTGTGCGGCCTCAGCCATACTGGCCGCGGTCTCGAACTTCAGGCCGCTTTCCCGGAGGATGCGCCTGCCTTCTTCCACGTTGGTCCCCTCAAGGCGCACTACCAGCGGCAGCTGGAGGTTGACCTTTCTGGCGGCGTTGACCACCCCCTGGGCCACGATGTCGCAGCGCAGGATCCCGCCGAAGATGTTGATGAGGATGCCGCGGACCCTGGGGTCCGACAGCATGATGGAAAAGCCGGCCGCCACCGTTTCCTCGCTGGCGCCGCCGCCGGCATCCAGAAAGTTGGCCGGCAGCGCTCCGGCCTGCTTGATGGCGTCCATGGTGGCCATGGCCAGGCCGGCACCGTTGACCATGGTGCCCACATAGCCGTCGAGGCGCACATAATTGACGCCCATTTCCTGGCCCTTGCGCTCCAGGGGATCGCCTTCCTCGGGGTCTTCCAGGGCGGCGATGTCGGGGTTGCGCTTCAGGCCGCTCTCGTCAAAGTTCATCTTGGCATCCAGGGCTACCAGATGCCCGTCACCGGTCACGGCCAGCGGGTTGATCTCCACCAGCGTGGCGTCCTTGGCCGCGGCCAGTTCCACCAGCCCCTGCAGCAGCTTCACCCCTTCGCCCACCTGGGCCTGGGTGAGCCCGCAGCCAAAGAAAAGGCTCTGGGCCTGATAGGGCCAGACGCGCAGGCAGCCGTCCAGCCGGGTGGTGAAGATGCGCTCCGGCGTTTTTTCGGCCACGGCCTCGATATCCATGCCGCCGTCGGGCGAGGCCATGACGGTCAGGCATGCGGCGGCGCGGTCCAGGACCACGGACAGGTAGAGTTCGCGGGCGATGTCGGTGCCCTGTTCCACCCAGACCTTGTGCACCTTCTTGCCCTCGGGGCCGGTCTGGTGGGTCACGAGCTGCATGCCCAGGATGGCCCGGGCAGCCTCTTCCACGGCATCGGGGCTTTTGCAGACCTTGACGCCGCCGCCCTTGCCGCGGCCACCGGCATGGATCTGCGCTTTCACCACCCACACGGGGCCCGGAAGGCTTTCGGCCACGGCGCGTGCTTCCTGCGGGGTGACGGCCAGGCCGCCCTGCGGCACGGGGACGCCGAATTCTTTCAGCAGACCTTTGGCTTGGTATTCATGAATGTTCATAGCGTGCTCCGTAGGAGGTTGCGGGGCTCGTTCAGACCAGCGGGCGGGCCAGTTCGGCACCCAGTTCCAGGGCGGCGTTATTGGCCGCGTGGAAGGCGGGCCTGAAGCGGTCGGCCAGCATCTTCTGGATGGATTCCATCCTGATGGCGCCGGTCAGGGTGATGAGGGCGCCCAGCACACAGATATTCAGGGTATTGGCCTTGCCCACTTTCTCCATGACCTTGCGGTACATGGGCAGGCCCTTCAGGTCGGCATCCAGGCGTTGCGAGGGCTGGACCAGGTCGCTGTCATAGAGGCAGAGACCGCCGGGACGCAGCAGGGGCATGTACTTGCCGGCGGCTTCATTGGTCAGGGCCACCAGCACATTGGGCTGCGTCACCTTGGGGAAGAGGATCTCGCTGTCGGAGATGATCACGTCGGAACGGGTGGCTCCGCCGCGGGCTTCAGGCCCGTAGGACTGCGACTGCACGGCGATACGCTTTTCATAGAGGACGGCGGCCCCGGCCAGCAGGATGGCCATGGTGATCACCCCCTGGCCGCCGGAACCGGACAGAAGAAAGCGGTACTTTTCCATCGTGTTACTCCTTGTTTGCCCTCTTGATGATGTTGGCGTATTCGTCGCAGTATTCGGGCGCGTCCTTGTCCACAAAGACGCCTCTGGGGATGAGCTGGGGATTTTCTTCCAGCTTCTTGGACCCCAGGGGCGCGGTATTGTCGCGATACCACTGGAGCATCTCCACAGCGCCACCGAGCTTGTTCTTGCGGCCGAAATAGGTGGGGCACTGGCTGAGGACTTCCACCACGGAAAAGCCCTTGTGCTGGTAGGCCTTCTTGATGAGCTGCGAGATCTCCTTGACATGGAAGGCCGTGGTGCGGGCCACGAAGGTGGCGCCCGCGCCGATGGCCAGATCCACCGTGTTGAAGGCCCGGTCGATGTTGCTGTACGGGGCGGTGGTGGCCACGATCCCGCGGCCGGAGAGCGGCGAGTACTGGCCGCCGGTCATGCCGTAGATGCGGTTGTTCATGACGATGGCCACCATGTCGATGTTGCGGCGGCAGGCATGGATGAAATGGTTGCCGCCGATGGCCGTGGCATCACCGTCGCCCATGGGGACAAAGACGTTGAGCCCGGGCCGGGTCAGCTTCAGGCCAGTGGCGAAGGCCAGGGCGCGTCCGTGCAGTGTGTGCATGCTGTGGAAGTCCACATAGCCGGAGATGCGCGAGGAACAGCCGATGCCCGAGACCATGCACAGGCTGCACTGATTGAGACCGAGCTCGTCCACTGCGCGCAGCAAACCGTTCAGAATGATGCCGTGGCCGCATCCCGGGCACCAGAGATGGGGGAAGAAACGCTTGCGGATAAGGTGACGAACAGACATCCTAGTACCCCCTTCCTTCAATGACGCGCATGATCTGGCCGATATCCGTGGGCGTTACCAGCTTGCCGTCCATACGGTTGACAAGGAACACGCGATCGGGATTGGCCACGACGTTCTTCACCTGGGCGCATATCTGGCCCATATTCATTTCCACGACGAAGACGCTCTTGGCATGGGCCGTTTTTTCCCGTACCAGCTGGGCCGGGAAGGGCCAGAGTGTCTGCAGTTCGAGCAGACCGATGCGGTCGCCCTTGGCGCGGCGGCCTTCCACCAGATGGCGGGCACTGCGGGCCGACGAGCCGTAGGAGACGAGGATCTGCTCCGCATCCTCAAGGAAGTATTCCTTCCAGCGGGCCAGGATGTGGGCGCGGTTTTCGATCTTGTCGTAAAGGTGGTAGTTGAGCTTGACAATCTGGGTGGCGTTCTGGGTGGGGAAGCCCCAGATGTCGTGATGCAGGCCCGTGACGTTGTAGCGGTGCACGCCGCCAAAGTCGGACATGGGCAGGCGGCCGTCCTCACGGGGCAGGTAGGGATGGTAGTTCACCCCTTCCGGCACGTCGGTATGGAGGCGTTCCACCACGGGCAGGACGCCGGGGGCCGGGATCTCCAGCTTTTCGCGCATGTGACCGATGACTTCGTCGAACAGCAGGACCACCGGGGTGCGGTAGGTCTCGGCCAGATTGAAGGCTTCCACCGTCATGCTGAAGACGTCCTGGATGGAGGATGCCGTGAGGGCGATGATGGCGTGGTCGCCATGGGCCCCCCAGCGCGCCTGCATCACGTCGCCCTGGGAGCATTCCGTGGGCAGGCCCGTGGAGGGGCCGCCGCGCTGCACATCGACGATGACGCAGGGGATCTCGGCCATGATGGCGTAGCCCAGGGCCTCCTGCTTCAGGGAAAAGCCGGGGCCGGACGTGGCTGTCATGGCTTTGGAGCCGGCCAGGGAGGCGCCGCAGACGGCGCACATGGAGGCAATCTCGTCTTCCATCTGCACGAAGCGCCCGCCCACGCGGGGCAGTTCTTCGGACAGGTGTTCGGCGATCTCAGTGGACGGCGTGATGGGGTAGCCGGCAAAAAAACGTACGCCAGCGTAGAGCGCCCCGCGAACGCAGGCCTCGTTACCTTGCACAAAACGAATTTCTCCGCTCATTGCTGCACCTCGTTTTCCTTGCCTTCCTCCGGCATTTCTATGGCCAGATCAGGGCAGTAGAGTTCGCACAAACCGCACTGCACGCACTTTTCCTCATCGCACACCGCTTTTTCCTGGGCATCCAGGTGCAGAGCCTTCTTGGGGCAAAACGCCACACATACGCCGCAGCCCTTGCACCATTGACGGGTTATGAGAATCATTGGGCCTCCTAGTTGGTTGGATTGTGACCACGACCAGACCGTTATCGCCGGGGGCGCGCTGCGCCGGGGTCAGCGCTCGTCGCGCTTGACCTGGCGGATGACATCGATGACCGTGCCGTCGCGGAACTCCACGAGGCAGACGATCTTGTCCGTGCACTGGATGGGCTTGGGCACACCGGTGATGTCCTCCGCGATACGGCGCAATTCCTCGATATCGACCAGCTTGAGGTTGCTCTTTTCCAGGTTTTCCCTGAGCCGGGCGTAGTTGCGGTGCCGGGGATTGAGGGCGATGCCCGCCTCGGTGACCACCGCAGCGACGGTTTCGCCGGGGGTGCAGATCGTGAAGACCTTCTTGACGATGGAGGGAGTCCTGCCGCGCACCACGGGCAGGGTGACGATGGAGACTTCCGCGCCGGCGGCCACGTCGGGGCCGCCGCCCAGACCGCCCATCATTTCACCGCTGGAGCCGGTGAGGATGTTGACGTTGAAGTCCACGTCCACTTCCAGCGCGCCCAGGATGCCGAAGTCCAGCTTGTTGACCATGGCCCCCTTGTTGTGGGGGTTGGCATAGAGGCTGTTGTCGATCTCCACGATGTTGGGATCGCTGGTCATGGCATGGGCGGCCACGGAGTCGAAGCTCTGGCTGCACTGGATGGTGCGCACCAGGCCGCGTTTGAACATCTCCACGATGGCCGCGGTGGAGCCGCCCAGCGAGAAGGACGCCCGGATGCCCTTTTCGGCCGTGAGGTCGGCCAGAAAGTTGGTGCAGGCTATGCTGATGGCCCCGGCGCCGGTCTGGAAGGAATAGCCTTCCCTGAACCAGCCGGATTCGGCGATGAGCCGGGCCGCCCGTTCGGCGATGAGCAGGTCGCGCGGGTTCTTGGTGACCCGCGCCGCGCCCTTGCCGATCTTGGCGCTGTCGCCGATCTGCTCCACCCTGACCACATAGTCCACGTTGTCCTGCGAGATGCTGGCCGGCACGCAGGGGTAGGGCACCAGATGATCGGTGATGATGACCACGGTACGCGCCGACCTGGCGTCGATGAAGGAATAGCCCAGCGAACCGCAGGTGTTGGGACCGGTCAGGCCGGTGGCGTTGCCGTATTCGTCGGCCGAGGACGCGCCGATGAAGGCCACGTCGATTTCCAGTTCGCCGGCCTCGATGGCCCGTGGCCGCGCCCCGTGCGGCCGCAGCACCACCGGATTGTCCATCAGGCCGTCGATGACGGCATCGCCCAGTTCGCCGCGGATGCCGCTGGCCTCGATGCGGTTGATGGTGCCCTTGCGGACGAAGTCCACGATGGAGGGGGCCTTGATGTTCACCACGGCACTGGGCGCGAAGCGCAGGCCCTTGATGCCCAGTTCGCTGATGGCCGTGAGCACCTGGCCGATGATCATGTCCCCTTCGCGGAAACTGTGGTGGAAGGAAATGGTCATGCCGTCCTTGAGGCCGCTGGCCTTGATGGCCTCGGCCAGGGAGGAGAGCAGCTTGGACTCGCCGGGGACGACCAGCTTCTGCCGGCGTGCCGAGCGCACGGGCTGGTCTGCGGGCGGGGTGGTGAAGGCGCCCCGGAAAGGTCTCAGCACGCGCCCGTTCACTTCTTGAGGGATCTCACGGCCAACACTGTTAACGCTCATCGTACTTCCCTCCGATCTTGATGCCCGCGGCCCTGGCGAGGGCAATGACGTTCTCGGCCCGGATGACCATGGGCATGTCCAGCATGCTGCCATCGAGGGTCACGGCGCCCTTGTTGCGCTTTTTGCCTTCCTCGATGGCGTCCAGCACCCGGATGGCGTGGTTGATTTCTTTCTGTGTGGGGGTGAACAGGGCGTTCACCGTATCGATCTGGCGCGGATGCACCACGGTCTTGCCGTCGAAGCCCAGCGTCTTGGTGATCTCTGCGTCGGCCTGAAGGCCCTCGGCGTCATTGATGTCGGAGAAGACGGCGTCCACGCAGCCCTTGCCGGCGGCGCGGCAGGCCATCAGCACGGCGTTGCGGGCATAAAAGATCTCCCAGCCGGCCTTGGTGCGGCGGGCGTGCATGCTCGCCGTAAAGTCCTCGGCCCCCAGGGCCAGGACCACCACGCGCGGATCGGCTTCGGCGATTTCCCGGGCGTTCAGGACCCCGATATGGGATTCGATGTTGCACCAGAGCTTTGTCTCGCCTTCGGGGATGCCGGCCGCCTGCTCGATGCGGGCCACCCTGGCCACGATGTCGTGCACCTCCCGGGCGTACTCGACCTTGGGGATGCGCAGGGCATCGGGCCTGGCGCGCACGGCGGCTTCCAGGTCCTCGTCGAAGAATTCGGAATAGATGCCGTTGACGCGGATCAGGACGTACTTGTCCCTGGGGCGCTTCAGGCGGACCATGTTGCAGACGAGGAAACGCGCGCTGTCCTTTTCCGTCAGGGGCACGGAATCTTCCAGGTCATAGACCATGCAGTCCTGGTTGTAGAAAACGGCCTGGATCATGTTCACGGGCGACGCGCCGCTGGCATAGAGCGATGTCCTGATGAGCTTAGTGCTGGCCATGGGGATCCTCCTTCGCCCAGTCGTAGGCGATCGCGGCGGCCCGGCAGATGGCCGCCTGCATCCGTGACATGATCACGATGTCGATGGCCCCCTTGTCGTTGAGGCGCACAACGGCGTCCTGCACATCGAATTCATCCAGGACGCGATGCACTGTCGCCAGGATCGATTCCCCGAACTGCATCCTGACGACGCTCTGCAACTCGATCTTGCGTCCTCCTTCCTCGTTCGGCGCAATGGATACCTGCACATCGCTGGACTCCAATGTCCCGGCTATGGCCGCCTTTTTGAGTTTCAGCATAAGGACTCCTGAAGATGGCTTGATGGTGTCGTTATGTGGTTCCGTTTCCAGTAACGCATCCGCGCGCCGGGGCTTCCGGGGAACGGCGACGGATCTTTTCCATGACCGGCCCGGCTTCGTCGCTGCGCAGCCAGGACAGCGTCGTTTGCGGGAGCAGGGATTCCAGCAGGGGATGGTCCGGGCCCTGGTCCCTGATGATCTTGCGCACCAGCGACGCGCTGATGGGCACGCCGCCGACTTCTTTGCGGAAGATCTCGTAGACCATGATCCCCTTGGCGGGCAGCTGGCTTTTCATGGCCTCGTTGTAGAACTGGGTGACGGCACACAGGGGTTCGCTGCCCACGAAACGCGACCTGATATGGAAATACGGCGCGATGACATCGGCGAATATCTTCAGGTCGAGCTCCGTATAGATACCGCTCACCATCCCCTTGTCTTTGATGAAATAGGTCGGGAACGTGGCCGCCGAGATCATGTAGGGCCCGGAATCACAGACCGCGACGTTCTCCAGGTCGCGGGTCCCTTCGATGACGAGCTGCTTCCGCACCTGGAACGGAAAGTCGGAGCTGTCTTCCTCCACCACGAACACATAGAGCAGCTCGCACAGCCCGGCGGCCTTTTCCACCAGCCAGCGGTGCCCCAGGGTGAAGGGGTTGGCGTTCATCACGATGGCCCCGGCCTTCTTGTCCCGTGCCTTTTTGACGGTCCACTTGCGGGCATAGTAGAGGGGGCCGCTGTGGCGGTTCTCCAGCAGGGCCACCTGCTGGGTGGCCGCCACGGGATAGAAGGCGTTCTGCTGGAAAAACGGCATGTTCTCCGGCTTGGTGAAGACGAAAAGACGTTCCACGCCACGTTCGTACTGCCGCTGCATCAACCGTGACAGGATGGCTCCCAGAAAGTTGTTGCCGCGATGGTCGCCATCCACGGCGAACTGTTTCAGCACGTTGCCCGCGCAGCAGCCGCAGGCCAGCAGGGTATCGTCGTGGTCAAAAACGCCCACGGCGCATTCGGTGTCCTGTTCAAAGCCCAGATGATGCCTGTCCAGGAAGGCATGGAGCATCTCCCGTTCCAGGGGGGAGGGGAGATAGATGTCCCGTATGGTATAGATGCCGTCCATATGTGTTCCATTCCTGTCGGTGAGACGTGCTGGCAGGCTGCCCCGTACGGTGCTGCGGTGCCGGCCGGCTACTGCCGGTCTGGACGGAGCAGGTCCGTCAGTTCAGTGACGTGTTCCAGTTCTTCCAGATGGGCGATGCGTTCCAGGATGGCCCGCTGGCGCGGCCCGCTCCAGACATCACGGGACAGATCCATGAACTTTTGCCGGTAGCGTTCCGCCGGAGCGGGGTTTTCCGGTTCGCCCACGGGCAGGGGCACGCGGATGGAGGCCCTGGTGCCATCCTTGCAGATGATCTCCATCTCGGCGCCGCGGACGTTGTTCTTTATCGAATCCAGCGTGGGGTCTTCCTGGTACCGGATCTTGCTGAACATGGCCGCGATCAGGGGATCCGCCGCCTTTTCGGCACAGAAGTCGGACATGCTCACCTTTCCCTGCGCCAGGGCCAGGGCCACGCCAAAGCCCATGTTGAAGCGGGTGGAGGCCGCATCGGCGGGCAGCGTGTCCTTGGCCGTGAGCGAGATGGCGGTGGGATAGGTGGTGATGATGATCTTTTCCACATCGTCCAGGACCACCTTGTCGCGCAGGGCCAGGGCGGCGTCGATGGGCGCGTGGGTGTAGCGGCAGGCCGGATAGAATTTGATGTACGAGCCTTCGACGGCAAAGGGGGAGCCTAGAGGGGCCAGCAGCACGGCGGGATCGGCTTCCTGGCCGGAATAGGCCTGGAAGAAACCGTCCTTGCCTTCCAGGATGTCATCGGCCCCCGCAAGGCCCAGGGCGACCATCTCCGCGGCGACAACGCCGTTATAGGCCGCGCGGCCGGCGCTGAAGGGCTTGAGTTCGCAGGCCTTGCGCAGCGAGATGCACAGCCCCGAGGCGCAGAGGCCGGCGATGCCCAGGGCCCCCAGCATGGCGTCCGTGTCGAAGCCGCGCACGCTGGACACGGCCAGGGCTGCGGCCAGAGCGCCCGCCGTGCCGGTGGAATGGTAGCCCCGGCGGAGCATGCCGGGATTGGCCGCCTGGCCGATGCGCACATAGGCTTCGTAACCGATGGTCATGGCCAGCAAAAAATCCTTGCCGCTGGCCCGCAGGGCCTCGGCCACGGGAAAGAGCGCCGAAAGGACCACCACGCCGGGATGCCCGTAGGAGCGGCGGTCGCCGTCATCCAGCTCCAGGGTATGGCCCGTGATGCCGTTGAGCAGGGCCGCCGTGGCGCAGGGGGCCCGCAGGGGCGTGGCCAGCACGGAGCTCTCCGGGGGCGAGCAGGGGGCAGCCGCCTGCTCGCGCAGCATGGGCCGGGCCAGCGGGCCGTTGATGCCGCCGGCCAGAGCGCCCAGATAATCCATGCAGCGGGCCTTGGCCGCCTCGATGGCTGCGCCGCTGAGCGCGTCATACGTCAGGGACTTGTGCAAGCGTACGAATTCGTGTGACAGTGTCATGGTTACCCCCTGCTCACGGTAAGGTTGAGGATGGCTAATACAGGCCGATGATCTTCCACCAGATGGCGCCTACGCCGAACCAAACCACGATGTGGACCAGCGAGACCAAGAAGCCGACCCGCAGCCAGTCTCCCGAGGGGATGTAGCCCGTGGAGTAGAAGATGGGCGCGGAGCCGCCGCTGTAATAGGTGAGGCAGGCTTGCAGGTTGATGAAGATGGCGATGATCATGGCGCCCAGTTCCGGCGGTACGCCGTTGGCAAGGGCGATGGTCAGGTAAGCCGCGTAGACGGCGCTCACCATGGCCGTGGAGCTGGCAAAGCAGTACGCCAGATACATGGAGCTCATGGCCAGGACGAAAATGACCACGGGCCAGGGAAGCCCGGCCAGCATGCCGCTCATGCCGCCGGTGATCCACTTGATGACGCCCAGCTTGTTCAGGTAGCTGGCCATCATGATCAGGCCGGCGAACCAGATCAGGCAGTCATAGGCGCCGCGTTCGGACAGCACGTCCTTCCAGGTCAGCACGCCCACCAGGACCAGGAACATGATGCCCACAAAGGCGGCGATGGTGGCATGCACGCCCAGCATGGTGCCGAACACCCAGAGGCTGAGCAGGATGATGAAGGCGCAGAGCATCATCTTTTCGGGCAGGGACATGGGGCCCATTTCCGCCAGCTTTTGCCGGGCCATCTCGCGGGCCTCGGGGCTCTTCTTGATCTCGGGGGGATAGAAGACATACAGGGCCAGCGGGACGGAGCAGATGCTCACCAGCGCGGGCACCAGGGCGGCGATGAACCAGGACAGCCAGGTGATCTGCACGCCCAGGTCGGCCGCCATGCTGGCGGCAAGGGTATTGCCGGCCATGGCGGTCATGAAGGCCGCGCCCACGGGATAGTTGGTCTGGAAGGCCGTGAACAGCAGATAGGAGCCGATCTTGCGTTCCGTGCCGGTGGCCGGGTCACTGCCGTAGGCCTTGGCCACGGCGATGGTCAGCGGGCATACCGTGCCCCCCGAGCGGGCGGTACTGGACGGCATGGCCGGGGCCAGGCAGTAGTTGGTGAAGCCGATGGCGTAGGCCAGGCCCAGCGTGGTGTTGCCCAGCAGTTTGATGAAAGTATAGCCGATGCGCCGGCCCAGGCCTGTCTTGGCGAAGCCCCGGGAGATGAAGAATGCCATGACGATCAGCCAGACGCTGTGGTTGCCGAAGCCGCTCAGGGTCTGCGGCACGGTGAGGGTCCGCGTGCCGGCCAGGACGGTGAGGGCCAGCATGACGATGGCCCCGAGCGGCAGCGGCTTGGTGAGAAAGCCCAGAATGGTGCAGACGAAGGTGACGAACACATGCCAGGCCTGGAGCGTCAGGCCTTGCGGGGGCGGGCAGAACCAGAGCGCCAGGAAAACGACCAGCACGGCGAGGCCAGGCTTGGGCTTCAACTGGAACTCCAGTGATTTCATGGTGATTTCAGAAGACATAGGTACCTCCTTGCACGCATCGCTGCATGCAAATTTCCTCATGGTGTTGCCAGCTGTAAGGAGTCAGCGTTCTGTCAGGCTGCCCCGCGAGTCGTTTCCGCGGGGCAGCCCCATGCGGAAGGAGCTACGACGACTTCTTCTGATCGTATATGAACGGGTAGTGGAATGTGCCGGTTTTCTTCCAGCTCTTGTACATGTCGGCCGTTGTTCTGATCAGGAAGCGCAGTAACTTGAAGTAAAGATGGGTGATGATGAGCAGGTCGGTACAGAGAGCGACCAGGGAATGGATGGCGTAGAATACCGCCCATCCTCCTTCGCCGGGCATGGTCGGTGAGAAGAAGTTGATGATGCCCGTGACGGCCAGCAGCGGTATGGCCACGCAAAGGTAACATACCCAGAACTTGTGATAGGGGTTGAATTCGCGCCAGTGGGGCAGGACCTTGCCCACAGGGTGGCGCAAGAAGGCCTTGAACTCTTCCCACCAGGCCTTGTCGGCTTCCCTGTTCCACTGCCAGGAGTTTTTCAGGAGCCGCCTGAACTGCCCGTTGGCCATCTTCCAGTACAGGATGGGCACCAGCATCAGCAGCACGCCGGCCAGGGTATGCAGCCAGCCCAGCAGGCCCGCGTCAAAGGTCGGGATGTCCGCCCGGTAGTGATAGAGGAAGATGCCCGTGGCCATAAGGGTGAAGATGGAGCCGGCCAGCAGCACATGGATGAACTTTTCCGTGCGCCGGAAGCCGAAGACGTATTCCTTGGTATCCTTGCTGACCTGGGGGCAGCTGCGCACGCAGCGGTAGCAGCGGCGGCAGTCGTCACCCACGATGGCTTCCAGCGCCATGGAGGTGCGCTTGTTCTGCTGCCACTGGAAACGCTCCTTCTCCCGCACCACCGGACAGGCGTCGATGCAGTTGCCGCAGGCCAGACAGCCCTTGTCGGCCGCGGCCAGACCGTACCGGGAGAGGCGGTTGTTGGGTTGCACCCCCCGTGAAAAAAGACGCATCCTGGCCACGGGGCTGAAATTTTCGCCCAGGATGTCGGACAACAGCTTTGATTTGATGAACTTTGCAGGCTGATTCATAACTCTCATCCGTGGTTAGACGTTCGGTTCTCAGCCCAGTACGATTTTGCCGACGCGCGGTTCCATGGTGCAGCAGGGGCGGGCGCAGACAATGCGCACGCCGCTGGCCCGGATGGGGCCGACCTTCAGGAAACAGCCCATGGCCGTACATTTGCCGCCAAGGCCCAGCGGGCCCACGTTGGTATTGTTGATGGCGTCGGTGATTTTCTTTTCCCACTCGTTCTGGACGTCCAGCGTGCCGTCGGCCATGGCCTCCAGCATCATGGCCGAGGCTTCCACCTGCGAACGGCCGATGCCCACGGCCGCGATCAGCGGCGTACACCCCAGGACGCCGGCTTCTTCACACAGCCACTGGGAGACTTCGCCGATGACCTTTTCCATGCTGCGCTTGTGGAAGATGCGCCGCGTCCGGGCGCGGATCTCGGGGCCGCCGCCCAGCATCAGCACCACGATCTCCACCTTGTCGCCCGGCACGGGCACGATGCGGAAGGGCGCGGGCTCCAGGGCCTCGGATTCGGCATATAGCCCCAGGGACTGCTCTACCCGCTGCACGTCGTTGCCCTTCACCGCCATGGGACGGCCGGGCAGGCTGCGCAGGCCGTCGGACACGCCGGCCCGGATGGCTGCCAGCCAGCCCGCGGGCAGCTCGCAGTGTTCGCCCAGGCGGATGATGACGTGGGGGATGCCCGTGTCGTCGCACAGGGGCAGCTTTTCCCGCTGGGCGATCTCGGCATTTTCCTTGAGCAGCTGCAGGAACCATTTGGCATTGGCCCCCTGTTCCGCCTCGATGGCGCGGCCATAGGCGGCCAGTCTGTCAGGTGTGTAGCTGCTGCCGGCCGTCACCAGACATTGCTCGGTCGCTTGCCGCAGGCTGTCATATGTGATCTTCATGGTGTGCCTCACTGTCCGAACATGGTTTCGCCATTGACGGCGGCAATGATGACCGGCAGGCCGGTCACTTCGACTTCATAGAGGGCCTCCATCCCTTCTTCCGGGAAGGCCAGCACTTTCTGGCTGGTGGACTTGAAGGAGAAGAGCGCCGTCGTGGGGGGCGTCACGCCGAAGCAGGAGGAATGCTCCTTCATGGCTTCGACAGTGCTCATTTTCAGCGCGCCCTTGCCCAGATGCATGGCCACGCCCGCTTCGGAAAGCTTGGGGATGCTGTCTTCGATCTCCACCTTGTTGCTGGAGGTGGGGCCGATGCCGGCACGGCTGACCGCCGTATGAAAAATGACGGCACCTTCCAGGTGCAGCTTCTTCAGTTCCGGGTCGTTGTTTTCGAACATCTTGACGATCTTGGGCAGGACCGCGTCGCGGCCGCACAGGATGCGTCCGACCAGGACCACCTGATCGCCGACCTTCAGGGAGGCCACGTCTTCCTTGCTGATGGGAGTTGTGAGCGTACGCATGGCTACACCGAAGCTCCTTTTGTGGATTGGAATTCCTTGTAGACGACCTGGAGGTCTTCCTTGGTCATGCCCTTGTACTTGGTGATCTCGGCCTTGAACTTGTCATTGCGGATATCCGTCAGGCGCTGCTGGAACTCGGGCGTGTTCTTGTGGGCGGCCCGGCCCATCAGACGGCGGACCATCAGGGCCATGTTCATGGGGGCCAGCTCGCCCGGACAGCGGGCGGCGCACATGCCGCACGAGATGCATTCGATGGAAAGTTCCCTGGCGGTCTCAAAGTCGCCCTGGATGATGGCCGAAACGTAATCCAGCACAGGCAGGCTGATGGGACAGGTATTGGTGCAGGTGTTGCAGCCCATGCAGCGTTTGAGGGTGGGGTAGAAGCGGGCCACGGTCTCGGGCGTGCATTCTTCCTTGGTCACGTCATAGCTGGCCCGGTAGGAAGGCACATAGGGCAGCTGCACCAGATGCATGCCGTCGGCGGCATTGGTCTGGCAGGCCAGGCAGATGTGCCATTTGGTATCGTTTTCCATCCGGTAGATGGTGGCGCAGGCGCCGCAGACGCCGCCGCGGCAGCCGCAGCCGTGCGTGAGGCGGTAGCCCGCGTACTCAATGGACTTCATGATGGTCAGCCCGGCGGGGACTTCGTACTTCTTCCCCAGGATATGGATGGTATAGGTGCCGTTGCTTGCTTCGCTCATGGCTTCCTCCTTTATTCCGCTTCAATGTGGGTGATCTTGGTCAGCGCATTTTCAAAGCGGTAATCTGGCAGGAGCATGGGTGAACGCACATCGGTCTTGATGCCGGCTTCCCTCAGGTTCTCGCTGAATTCGTCCAGATGCTTCAGGGTCAGCTTGCCCAGGGTGACGTTCCTGACATGCCTGGCCGCATGTTCCGCCGAGCGGCGGCCGAAGACGAAGATGTCAAGCAGGGAGTTGGCCCCGAGGCGGTTCTGGCCGTGCACGCCGCCGGAAACTTCGCCAGCCGCGTAGAGGTTGGGAACGGTGGTCTCCCCGTTGGGGGTGATGGTCATGCCGCCGTTCTGGTAATGCTGGGTGGGGTAGACGAGGATGGGCTCTTCCAGCGGGTTGATGCCGTAGCCCATGAAGCGGGAATAGATGCCGGCAAAACGGCGCTGGAACGTGCCGGGGCCGTGGATCATGTCGATGAGCGGCGTATCCAGCCAGGCGCCCACGATGCCCGCCGGTGTTTCGACGCCCTTGCCGCGGGAGTTGCATTCGCGGATGATGGCCGCCGCCAGGGCATCACGGGTTTCCAGATTGGCCGCGAAGGTCTGGCCGTCCACGTTCAGCACCTGGGCGCCCTGGGCGCGCAGCGCTTCGGAAATGAGCAGGCCCAGCAGCTGTTCCGGCCATGCCGTGCCCGTGGGATGGAACTGGACCGATTCGATGTAGATCAGCTTGGCGCCGGCACGGTAGCCCATGACGATACCGTCGGCCGTGGCCCCGTAGTGGTTGGAGGTGGGGAAGCCCAGCGGGTGCAGGCGCCCCATGCCGCCTGTGGCCATGATGACCGATTTGGCACGCACGACCAGCAGGCGTCCGGTATCAAGGTTCTGCAGGACGGCACCGGCGCACTGGCCCTTCTCGTCCTTGATGAGCTCCAGGGCCGGGCAGAATTCCAGGACGGGGATGTTCCGGTTGCGCACTTCGTCAGCCATGACGCGCATGATCTCCAGACCGGTCAGGTCCTTGATGGAATGCGAACGCCGGCGCGAATGGCCGCCGGGGCGGTGGTTGAACAGGGAACCGTCGGCCTTGCGGTCAAAGTTGACGCCCAGGGAGGACAGCCAGTCCACGATGAAGGGGGCTTCGGTGACCAGCACTTCCACCAGTTCCTTTACATTGGTACCGCGGCCGCCGATGATGGTGTCCACATAGTGGATGGCCGGGCTGTCTTCGGGGTTTGTGGCCGCGGCGATGCCGCCTTCGGCCATGATGGTGTTGGAGTCGCCCATGCGCAGTTTGGTGGTCAGCATGACCCTGGCGCCGGCGGCATGGGCGGTCAGGGCGGCGGAAAGCCCCGCACCGCCGCAGCCGATGACCAGTATGTCGGTATCGTAATCAACCTTGCTCAGGTCCACATCGGAAGCGGAGATGCGACTGGGGGCCTCGATTTGGCGCGCCATTTCCTGCGGGGCCAGATCCCCTATGTTGGCGCCGACCCGCAGGGGGGTTTTGACCTTGACGTTGAAGTCAGGATGGAAGTCCTGAAGCAGCTTGGCTTTTTCTTCAAAGGTCAATTCAGGGTGCGAAGCATTCAAGCGATCCTTCCGTGTGCTGGCACACTTCTGAATGGAAGGCATCATCATTGCTGGGTACGCCATACTTACCTCCTGCGGTATTTCGATGTTTCAGTTCAAACCGAGCTGCCGTGGTGAAGGGATCGGTCTGGTCCTGGCATGGCTTGTCTGCAGGTGGCGAGCCGGCCCCGGGCGCCCCTCCTGCAGACGGCGTTTCCCGTATTTTCTCAAGTATCGTGCCAAAAAAACGGGCGTCCCAGGGGGCTGCGTCGGGAAAGCATGGCATCTTGCTATGTTATGAAATATTTCATTTCATCCGTGCGGCTGTTCAGGGCATGTGGCATCTGAGGCATGTGACGGAACTATTTTCGTATCATGCCGATATTCAACGGAAAAATTTTCAGGAGATGCAGGTGTTGCATTTTTGTTGCAAAAAATGTCGCAACAGGGTGCAATTGTGTTTCAAAAAGGCGTGCATTTTCGGCAGGAATCAGGAGGCAGGAAGAGAGCGGCTTGCAGTGGGGAGGATGGTGTGCATCTATCGACCATGAATAAAAAGATTTTTTATCATGTGTCTGTCGATGCCGGAGCAGGAGAGGGCAGGGCCGCCCCCGGACAGTGTTGCAATTGCCTGCGACATGCGGGCAGCTTTCCGGCAAGGGGACGCCCCTGCGCTGCCAGCCGGCTTCGGATTTTTGGCGAAATGGACCTGTCCGGGGCATTGCCCGTAGCGTGCGCTTGGGGGCCTGTACAGGGGAATCGGAAAGGCCGGGCAGGAAGGCCATGTCTTCCCGTATGCCTTCGCGGCACGGCGCAGTGCAGCCGGATGACGTGATGGGGCGGCGTGACCCGCGGAGCAGGAGCCCGGGCCTTCCGGGGCGCCCGGATGCAGGCGATCCGGCCGCGACAGGGCGCCTGTTCAGGTGCGTCCCCACGAGTGGGCGACGGACGGCGGGCGGGCAAGGAGCGTTCCTCCGCTGTGCTGATGCCGCCACGGAAAGAAGCGTGCGCAGGAGCTTCTTTGCCGGGCCAGAGGCGCCCGGAAAGGAAAAAGCCGGTCCCCTTGCGGGGACCGGCCTGGCAAGACGCATCTGAAGAAAGGGGGGAGCGTGGTATGGTGCTCTCTCCGGGGGCAGCGCGACCGGGTGCCGGTCGCAGGCCGTGCCTGTCAGGCCGCAGGGCCCCGGCAGCGGCAAGAGGCTCCGCCTTCAGGAAGGCCCCGCTAGCGGACGTGCAGCAAGGCCCTGTTGCTGCGCAGCTGCAGCTCGCTGACGATGAGGCGCTCGTATTCGGGGGCCATGTCAAGGTCGGTCTGCATCTGGGTGCGCAGCAGGTCTTCCAGCTGCTGGGTCTCTTCCCAGATCTCCAGCAATTCATTGTCGGCAAGCGTCTTCACGCGCTTGTCAAAGGGTTCGTCATCGACGAAAGGCTGGCAGGAGCCCATATCAATCATCCTGTTTGGCGGTCAGAAAAAAGCGGCGCACGGCCGGGACTTCGGCCAGCAGACGGGCCATCAGGGCAGAACCTTGCGGGCCGGGATGCAGGCCGTCCTCAAGATCATCCATGTACTCGGGCGAGGCCGCCAGAGCGGCGTGCACATCGGCACAGGGATGTCCCTTGCGGGCACATGCCGTCACATAGGCTTCGCAGAGCGAGGCGATGCGCTGGCGCATGGCGGGCTCTTTAACAGGAGGCGGGCAGATAAGCAAGACCGCTCCCAGGGCCGAGGCCTGGTCCAGCATCTGCATGACCGTGGCACAGACCTCGTCCACCGGCCGCATCCGGGCGGGGGACATGTCCACCACGCCCGGGCAGAAGGCCAGATGGTTGATGGTGCCGGGGATCTGCCGGGCCGCCACTTCGGCCTGCCAGCGGGCGGCCATGTCCGTGGAGGTGTGGCGGCGCACGCCCAGGTTGTAGAAGGTGGCGGGCGGCATGTCGTACCAGCCGGCCCGGGAGCCCAGCAGCACAAGGCGGCTGACCCAGCCGCCGGGCATGGCGTTGTCATTGACGCCCAGGGTCAGGGAATCACCAAAAAAGAAGAACGTTTCCGTAGTGGAACGGGGAGCCATGATGCCTCCTGATATGCGCAGAACACGTTGGGCGGGGTGCTTGCCGGCACGACGGCACGGCTGGAGCAGGACCGCAAAAAGGGCCTTCCGTACCGGATGGAGCATCCATCCACGAAAGGCCCTGAAATGATCCCTTACGGGCAGACCTGGCCGTCCGCGAAATGCTGGGCCGTCTTGCCCAGGCGCAGCAGCGCCCGCAGGCGGGACTCATCGCCCAGAGGGGCGCAGATGCTGGTGCAGAGCAGCAGGGGCGAAAGGTAGCCGTCGCTCCAGTCCAGGCTGAACTCCAGGCTGCCGTCCTCCAGTTCCTTCCAGCGCAGCAGGTGGCGGCGGATGTCGCTGGTGCGCGGGCCCTTCTTGGTCTCGCGGGTCAGCATGACGCTTTCCCGGGCGGCAAAGGCCGCGAAGCAGTCGCGAACGGCCGTCATGGGGAGTCCTTCGCCGTCGACGCTGCCGGTACGCAGGCGGAAGGTCTCGGCCACGGACTGTTCCGTGCGGCGGCTCTTGTCCACTTCTTCCACGCGGATGACGGCCATGCCCGTGGGCAGGGCCGCGGCCAGACGGGCATGGACCTCGGCAGCGGACATGGGGGCGCGCAGGGTGATGGCGAACCATTCGGCCCGGCTTTCCATGCCCACCGGCAGGGCCCGGCCAAAGGACATCAGCGGCATGGGATGGAATCCCTGCGAGAAGGCCATGGGCAGGTCGGCCCGGCGCAGGGCGCGGTCGAGGATGGCCTGGAGCTCCAGCTGGCTGAGGTAGGAGCTGCCGCCGGTCTTGGTATGCCAGATGCGGTACTGGACGGCCTTGACCGCCAGCTCCGGCGCGATCTGCGGCGGCTTGTTCTCGTGGGTGCGGCAGATGATGCGCCCTTCCTCGTCACGGGCGGGCTGGTGGGCCTGCTGGTCGCGCTGGGGGAAGACCAGGCGGTTGTGGTGTTCCAGCGGCCGGCCGTCCGCGCCCAGGCTGGCGTGGGGCATGCGCGAAGGCCCGGCCTTGGTGTCGCAGGCGCCGCACTGGCGGCAGGTATGGTAGCGGCAGTCTTCCGTGACCTTGCCCGCCAGCGCACGCTCGTATTCGCGGCGCAGGAACTCGGGCGAGATGCCGGCCTCCAGATGCTCCCAGGGCAGGTATTCGTCCATGCTGCGGGCCCGGGTGAACTCGCCGGCGGTCAGGCCGCATTCTTCCAGGGCCTCCAGCCAGGGGGCCAGATCGAAACCTTCGATCCAGCTGGTGAAGATGCCGCCCTTGCGGTAGACCTTTTCCACCACATCGGCCAGACGGCGGTCAGCACGGGAAAGGATGCCTTCCAGATGGCTCATGGCCGGTTCGTGCCAGCGCAGCTTGAGGAACTTCTGGCCCCTGAATTCGTCGCGCACCAGCTGCACACGGCGCTGGATCTCTTCCTGGCTGATCTGTTCCACCCACTGGAAGGGCGTGAAGGGCTTGGGCACGAAGGGCGAGAGCGCCGCCGTGACCTGCAGGCGGGGATTGCCCTTGCCCGCGGCGTCGCGCACCTTGCGGCAGAGGTCGGCGATGGCCCTGAGGTCCTCGTCGGTCTCGGTGGGCAGGCCGATCATGAAATAGAGTTTGACCTGGCGCCAGCCGTATTCCAGCAGCTTCTGCACATGCAGCAGCACCTGCTCCTCGGTGACGCCCTTGTTGATGACGTCGCGCAGGCGCTGGCTGCCCGCTTCGGGGGCCAGGGTACAGCCCGTGCGGCGCAGGTCGGACATGCGCTGCATGATCTCGTCATCGATGGAGCCCACGCGCAGCGACGGCAGCGAAAGGCTGATCTGTTCCTGAGCGCAGCGGCCCAGCACGCCGTGGCTCAGGGTCTTGAGCGCGGAAAAGTCGCCCGTGCTCAGGGAAAGGAAGGAGATCTCGTCAAAGCCCGTCTTTTTCAGGCAGTCGTCCAGCAGGCCGGTGATGGTGTCCAGAGACCGCTCACGCACGGGACGGTAGACCATGCCCGCATGGCAGAAGCGGCAGCCGCGGGTACAGCCGCGGGCGATCTCCAGCGACAGGCGGTTGTGCACCGCGCCGATGGGCACCACCTGGCTGGTGGGGTAGGCCACCTTGTCGAAATCGGCCACGATGCGGCGCGCGGGCCTGGCGTGGTCGGCAAAGCGGGGCTGCAGACGGCCTTCCGCATCGGGCGTGAAGAAAGAGGGGATGTAGACGCCGGGGATGTGGCGGGCCTCTTCCAGGCAACGGTCACGCGTCCAGCCCTCGTCCAGGGCCTGTTCCAGCAGGCGCAGCACGTCGGGCAGGGATTCCTCGCCGTCGCCCAGCACCATCAGGTCGATGAAGGGGGCCAGCGGTTCGGCGCTCAGCAGGGCGCCGCCACCGGCGATGACCAGCGGGCACCGGCGCAGGTCCTGCGGCCTGTCGGCCGTGCGCAGGGGGATGTTGCCCAGCTCCAGCATGTAGAGCACGTTGGTGTAGCACAGCTCATGGGTGATGGAAAAGGAAAGGCAGTGCAGGTCGCGCAGGGGCGTGCCGGATTCCAGCGTGCCCAGCGGGCAGCCGTGTTGCCGCAGGATGTCGCCCGCTTCGCGTTCCGGGGCCATGACCCGCTCGGCCCACCAGGAGGCGTGGCTGTTGACGATACCGTAAAGGATCTTCTGCCCAAGATAGGACATGCCCACTTCGTAGGTATCGGGAAAGGCCAGGCCCACACGCAGGCGAACCTGGGCAGGGTCTTTGTGGCAGGCGCCCTCTTCGATGCCGGCATAGCGGCTGGGGCGGGGCAGAATGGGGAGCAGTGCGCGCATAAACATCCCTGTTGGCTGGATACAAAAAAGGGCGGCAGATGCCGCCCCGGAAACCTGATGGAAAACGGGCTACTTGATGAGGCCGCTGCCGGGCTGCACGGAAGGCCCGAAGCTCAGCTTGCCCAGGCCGCCGGCCACGGTGAGGTTGGTGCAGGCCTCGATGTACTTGTCCTGCAGTTCCTTGGGGGTGTCGGCGTAGCGGTACAGGAAGTGACGGCCTTCCAGGGTACCGGTGAAGTTGGGCTCGAAAGGATAGCCGTAAGGCAGGAGCATCATCTGCATGCCCTGCTGGGTGGGGATGCTCTGCAGGCTGGCCACTTCGTTGAGGCAGTCTTTTTCGGCGTCGTACTTGCCGATGACCATCTCACCGGTCACCAGCTTCATGAGGCGGATATCGTAAGCCATAATGTCTCCTCGCCGGCATGGGGCCGTCGGGCGGCCGGACATGCGGAAGTCTCTGAATTTTGCTCCAAATAGGTAGGCGCTGAAAGGCCGGGTGTCAAGAAAATTTCTGTTGCCTTGCGCCCTGAAGTGGCTAGACTGCTGCGCATGGAACACAGCAAGAAATTCGACCTCAGCATCTCGGCGGCGGACCTGGAGCGCATCGAACAGATCCTGGACTACCATTTTTCACGCCCGGAACGGGTGGCCCTGGCCCTGACCCACAGCTCGTGGGCCAATGAACACGGCCTGGGGCAGGCGCATAACGAGCGTCTGGAGTTCCTGGGCGATGCCGTCCTTGAACTGTGCATCTCGTGGGAGCTGTTCACGCGCTTCCCGCAGGCCCGCGAAGGCGACATGACCCGTGTGCGCTCCCAGCTGGTGGGCACCACCAGCCTGGCCCAGCGGGCCCGGGAAACGGGCATCGACCAGCTGCTGCGTCTGGGGCGCGGCGAGGAACAGCAGGGCGGCCGCAGCCGTGACGCCGTGCTCAGCGACGTGTTCGAAGCCGTGCTGGCCTCCGTGTACGAAGACGGCGGCTATGCCGCGGCCCGGAAGGTCGTGGCCCGCATCTTCGGGACGCTTCTGGACGAGGTCAGTGTGGGCAAACCCAAGACCAAGGATTTCAAGACCAGTTTGCAGGAACGGTCGGTGGCCCTTTTCCACGACCGCCCTGTCTATACGACCCTGGCCTGTGAAGGCCCGGAACACGCCCGGCACTTCACCGTGCAGGTCTCCCTGCCCTCGGGGCAGCAGTTCACGGCCTGCGGCAGCAGCTGCAAGAAGGCCGAGCAGGAGGCCGCCCGCCTGGCCCTGTGCGCGCTGGATGCGCAGGGATAGGCTGCAGGGTGGATGTTTTTTGAGGGGGGAAGGGAACCTTTTGGCTGGCGCACAAAAAGGTTCCCTTCCCCCCTCAGGCTCCCCCCATCCTTCCCAAACGCGCTTTACTATGGAGGATGGCGGATGGCTGCCTGTGGCAAAGTTGCCGCTACTGATGGTCCCCCGAAAAAATGTTGAGCTTGGCCTGTGCTGGTCAGGCTTTTTGTTTTTCTTTTTTCTTTCTTCTTCTTCTTCTTCTTCTTTCTCTTTTGCTGGCAGTTGGATGGGAGGCCATAAAAAAGGACAGCCGTACGGCTGTCCTTTTTTATGGCTTTGGGGAAAGCGTATGGGGAAGAGGAGCGACCGGATGCTGGTCGGCCTGTACCCCGTTCATCGCGGACGTTACAGGCTGCAAGAGCGGTACTGCCCCTGGGAGAGAACTTTCAGGCGAGGAAGAGGGATTCCCTTGCCGCCTTAAAGGTACAGATGCGGCAACACCTCGCGGGAATCCAGCCAGATGGTCACGGGGCCCCAGTTGACGAGGTGGACGCGCATGTCCGCGCCGAACACGCCCGCGGGCACGGGGCGGCCGCTCTCTTCACTGACTTTGCGGGTGAAGCGCTCGAACATCCCGCGGGACCAGGCGGGATCGCCGGCATGGGAGAAGGAAGGACGGCGGCCCTTGCGGCAGTCGGCATAGAGGGTGAACTGGGGCACCAGCAGGACATCGGCCCCGCAGTCCCGGGCGGAGCGGTCGAATTTGTCGCTGCGGTCTCCTTCACCGGGAAAGATGCGCAGATCCAGCAGCTTGCGCGCCATGCCCCCGAAAACAGGGCTGAGATGGAAGTCCGGGCCGTCCTCCTCGCCAAAGCCGGTCAGGACCAGCAGGCCCTTGCCGATGGCGCCGGTGGTCTGTCCGTCCACAGTGACGGCCGCTTCAAGGACACGCTGGATCAGGAGTCGCATCGGTCCTCCCCGGGGGTCGCCGCAGCGTCCTGCCGGGCGGCGTGGCGGGCAGTTTTCTGGGCCTGCCTGGCCATCTCTTCTTCGCGCAGGGCGCGGCGCAGGACCTTGCCCACGATGGTCTTGGGCAGTTCATCGCGGAATTCCACCAGGCGGGGCACCTTGTAGGAGGCCAGGCGCTGGCGGCACCAGCCCACGATGTCGGCCTTGGTCAGTTCCACGCCGGGACGGGGCACGATGTAGGCCTTGAGGGCCTCGCCGCGCACACCGTCGGGGATGCCGACGCTCACGCCTTCCAGTACGTCGGGGTGTTCCAGCAGGACCTCGTCCACTTCGCGGGGATAGACGTTGTAACCGCCCACGATGACCATGTCCTTCTTGCGGTCCATGATGAAGAAATAGCCTTCCTCGTCCATGACGGCCAGGTCGCCGGTATAGAGCCAGCCGTTGCGCAGGGCGCTGGCGGTCTCGTCGGGCAGGTGCCAGTAGCCCTGCATGACCTGCGGGCCGCGGATGACCAGTTCGCCCAGTTTGCCCACGGGCAGGGGCGCGGTGCCGCTTTCGCTGTCCACGATGCGGGCATCGGTGCCGGGCAGGGGCATGCCGATGGAGCCTTCCTTCTGTCTGCTGTCCTCGCGGGGATTGATGTGGGTGATGGGCGAGGCTTCCGTCAGGCCGTAGCCTTCAAGGATGATGGCACCGGTCAGCTCCTGGAAGCGGCGGAAGGTGTCCCGGGGCAGGGGCGCGGAACCGGAAATGCAGAGCTTGATACAGGTCAGGTCGTACTGCCCCAGGGTCTTTTGCTGCAGCAGGGAGCTGTAGATGGCGGGCGCACCGGGGAAGACCGTGGGACGGTGCTTGCCGATGAGGTGCAGCACGTCCTGGGGCACATAGCGGGGCAGGGGCAGCACCGTGGCGGCCAGGGCGGCCGGGATGGTCATGCCGGTGGTCAGGCCGTAGACATGGAAGAAGGGCAGCAGGCCCACGAAGCGGTGCCCGGTCTCGGCGGTCTCCTGGATGATGCTCAGGATCTGGCGGCAGTTGGTGCCCAGATTGCTGTGGGTCAGGGCCACGCCCTTGGGGATGCCGGTGGTGCCGCCGGTATACTGCAGCAGTGCGGGGGTGTGCTGCGGATCGGCGATGGGCTCGCTCAGGGGCTGGGCGCCCCTGCTGAAGTCCTTCCAGGCGATGACCTTGTCATCATAGGGGATGGGGACGGCCTTCTGGCGCCCTTTGGTGAAACGGTAGATGAGGTTCAGCGGGAAGGAAAGGGCGTCGGCGATACCGGTGACCACATAGGTCCTGACGGGCAGCCGGTCGCGCAGGGGGGCCACGCGGGGCCAGAGCATGTCCAGCAGGATGAGGCATTCGGCACCGGCGTCGTTGAGGTTCTGGAGCAGCTCCCGTTCCATGTAGAGGGGGTTGACCATCACGGCCACGGCCCCGCATTTGACCACGCCCCAGAAGGCGATCATGGTCTGGGGCAGGTTGGGCAGCATGACGGCCACGCGCTGGCCCGGCCGGATGCCCGCGCGGCGCAGGGCGCCGGCAAAGCGTTCCACGGCCTCGTGCAGGGCCTTGTAGCTCAGGCGGGTATTCTGGAAGATCAGGGCCGGGCGCTTGGGATAGCGCGCGGCGGCCTCGTCCAGCAGGCTGTACAGGGGCTGGTCGAAGACGCTGACGGTACGGGGAACGGACGGTTCGTAATGGGAGAACCAGGGACGGTGCAGCTCGGGGGTCATGCCATTTCCTTGGTGTTGCGCAGATGAGGTGAAAGCTGGAACGCCGTGGCCACGGCGTAGGCCTTGATGCCTTCACAGGCACCGGTGAACCCCAGCTTTTCTTCCGTGGTGGCCTTGAGGTTGACCGCATCCGGGCCCAGGCCCAGCAGGCGGGCCACGTTCTTGCGGATCTCTTCACGGTGGGGCGCCAGCCTGGGGGTCTGGGCCACGACGGTCAGGTCCACATGGCAGAGGGTCAGGCCGGCATCCCGGAAGCGTTCCAGCACGTCGTCCAGAAGGACGGCAGAGGAAATATTGTCGAAACGGGCGTCGGCATCAGGGAAAAGACGGCCGATGTCGCCCAGGGCCGCGCAGCCCAGCAGGGCGTCCATCAGGGCATGGAGCAGGACGTCGCCGTCGGAATGGGCGATGACCTCGGGAGCATTGGGGATGATGATGCCGCCCAGCTTCATGGGGCGGCCGCTGCCGTAGCGGTGGACGTCGTAGCCCATGCCCACGCGCGGCACCGGCATGACGGGGGAGCGTTCTTCCAGCAAGGCAAGGTCCTCGGGATGGGTGATCTTGATATTGGCGGCTTCGCCCGGCACTACCAGCACGGGGTGCCCGTGGGCTTCCATAAGGGCGGCATCGTCCGTGGCCGCGCGTCCGGCGGCGCTTTCGTGGCGGGCGGCAGCGTGGGCGGCCAGCAGGGGGGGCAGGGCAAAGCCCTGGGGGGTCTGCACGGCGCGCAGCCGGGCACGGGGCGGTGTGTCCGTCACAAGATCGTCGCAGACGACCTTTATGGTATCCGTGACGGCAAGGCCCGGGATGACGGCCACAGCCCCCGCGGCAAGCGCATCGCAGACACGGTGGACCAGGGCCGCGCCCATGAAGGGGCGGGCGCTGTCATGCACCAGCACGTGCGTGGCTTCCCGGGGCAGGGCGGCCAGGCCGTGGCGCACGGAGTCCTGACGTTCCGCGCCGCCGGCCACGGCCAGCCAGGGGATGCCGGGGTCCTCGTCGCGGGCCAGCTGTTCCAGGCGTCGCTGTTCTTCTTCCAGGCAGTCCTGGGGGAAGACAAAAACAAGGCCCGCCACGGCCCCGGAACGGGACAGCGTGCGGGCTGAGTGCCAGTAAAGGGGAAGCCCTTTCCAGAGCAGGAACTGTTTGGAACGGCCGCCTGTGGCGGCGGACAGGCGTTTGCCCTGTCCTGCGGCCAGAACGAGGGCCCAGGGACGGACGGGAATTCGTGTCATGCTGCACTCGCAAAAAAAACAGGCAGGAGTCGGACGATAAGCCGGGTTCTGTTCGCACCGGGGGTGCGCGATCGCCATTCCTCTAGAAGAGCAGTTGTCTGCCCTCTCAAGCAGCCTACCCGGAAGGTATGGCCGGGCCAGCCTCCTTCCCTATTTGGCCTTGCTCCAGACGGGGTATGCCGAGCATGCCGTGTCACCACGGCATCTGGTGGTCTCTTACTCCACCGTTTCACCCTTACCCGGCCGGTACGGGACCGGCCGGGCGGTTTGCTTTCTGTGGCGCTGTCCGAAGGTCGCCCTTCCTGGACGTTATCCAGCGTCCTGCCCTGTGGAGCCCGGACTTTCCTCTCCGGGCCGATGCCCGCAGCGGCGATCTGTCCGGCTCCTGCCTGTTGATTTTTAGTCCACCAGAGTCTTGGGTTTGGCCGGAGCGGCCTGCAGTTCCATATCCGGGAAGTGCTCGTTCCAGAAGATCAGGCGCTGGCAGTTGGGGCAGCTCAGGATCTGCTGGCCGCGCTGCAGTTCGATGAAGGACTGCGGCGGGATGGCGATGTGGCAGCCGGAGCAGATGCCTTCGCGCACACCGACGATGACGGGATGCTCAAGACGCTTGCGGATGAATTCGTAACGCACGAAGACGGGCTGGGGGATGACGCCGGCGGCGTGCTGGCGTTTTTCTTCCAGTTCGGCCAGCTTGGCCTGGGCCATCTGGATCTTTTCTTCCAGGCCGTCGCGGCGCACTTCCAGTTCGGCCTGGAGGGCACCGTGGGTCAGATCGAGCTCGGCCAGGGCTTCGTTCTGGCGCTGCACCTCTTCCATGAGGGTCATCTTTTCTTCCTCACGGGAGCGGTTGATCTTTTCCATGCTGTCCATTTCGCGCATCATGGCATGGTATTCGCGCGTGTTTTCCACCTGCATGAGCTTGTTCTTGCTCTTCCTGATGCGGGCGGAATCATCGTCGATCTCCATGGCGAGGCGCTTCTGCTGTTCCTGCAGGTGGGTCAGTTTTTCCACGATGCGTTCGCGCTGGGCGTTGCTGGCATCGAATTTGGCCTGCAGCTCGTCCAGCTGGCGGGGAGCGGATTCCAGTTCCTGACGCACGGCAAAGATGGCGTCATCCACTTTCTGCAGCTCGACAAGCTGGCGGATCTGGTCAAGGTAGACAGCGGTGCTCATGGGTTTCCTCCTAGAGAACGCGGGGACGGACAGGCTGGAAGGGGGAGGCCGAGGGCACGAAGACGACTTCGAGCGCCGGGCAGGCGTGCTGCAGATGGATGGCGGCACGCCGCATCATTTCTTCTTCCAGGCTGTGATGGCCCACGTCGAAAAGACAAAGTTGGGTATCCAGCGCCGTATGGTATTTGACGTCGCCGGTGATGAAAATGTCGGCACCCGCGGCACGGGCTTCCTCCAGCAGGGAGGAACCCGAGCCGGTGCAGTAGGCCACGCGCCGGATACGGCCCGGGCAGGGGCCGCTGACGGTGGCGGTGCCCAGGTCGATGTGCGCGGCCAACATGCCGGCCAGCTGTTGCAGGTCCACGGATTCGGCCAGATCGCCGGCCAGGCCGAAACCGTGCGGCAGATCCCCGGTTCCCGGGCCGGTGGGTTCCAGGACGGCCAGGTTGTCCAGGTGCAGTTCACGGGCCAGCCAGGACACCGGGCCGTCGCTGTTGACATCCAGCGAGGTGTGCGCGGCATAGAGCGGCACGTCGTTGCCCAGCAGCAGGCGCAGGACATCGTGATAATGGTCGATGCGGTTGGGCAGCGAAGGTTTGAGCGCCAGCGGATGATGGCTGAGGATGCACTGCGCACCGAGCTCGAGCGCGGCCGCGATGGAGGCCGGGCTCGGGTCGAGGCAGACAGCCAGACGCGTGGCGTCGGTCCTGTGGGCGGCCACCTGCAGGCCCGAAGCGTCCCAGGACGCGGCGCCCTGCAGGGGGGCCATCTGTTCGATGGTGGAAATGATCTCTGCTATATGCATCTCTCTCCCTCACAGTAAAAAAGCACTTCCCTGAAACCAGAAAAGTGCTTTCAAAAGCAAAGGGCGGCAGGCTCGCTGCAAATGATCGACACCTGTGTCTGCGACCACTGGGGCCGTAACCGGCAAAACGGTTCAGCGAATCTATCCGGCCCTGAGGCCGCTGTCAAGCGGGAAGTCCCCTTCCTTATATATTAAAGGGCACGCAGGTAGCGCACGGCGCTGGAGAACAGCTGGGTGGCCGGGGGCACATCAATGGAGCCGCGGGTCCAAGTGGGGTAGTTGGTCACATGGTGGAAGGCCTCGGGATGGGGCATGAGGCCCAGCACGCGCCCGCTGGGATCCGTCAGGCCGGCGATGGCCAGGCTGGAGCCGTTGGGGTTGAGCGGATATTCCATGGTGGCCTTGCCGGTCTCGGGATCGGCATACTGCAGGGCGATGAGGTTTTCATCGGCCAGGCGCTGCAGGGTGGCGTCGTCACGGGCGATGAGCTTGCCCTCGCCGTGACGCACGGGCATGGCCATCATGGGCAGGTCCCTGGTGAAGACACAGGGGCTCTTGGGGTTGGGCAGCAGATGCACCCAGCGGTCTTCGTAACGGGCGGAGTCGTTGTGGCTCAGGGAGACCTGGCGTTCGAAGCGGTTGTTGTCCAGGGCGGGCAGCACGCCCAGCTTGACCAGCAGCTGGAAGCCGTTGCAGATGCCCAGGATCAGTTTGCCGTCGTTGATGAATTCGGTCAGGGACTGGAGCAGGGGGGTGCCCGTGCTGTCCTTGAGATAGCGCCAGCGCATGCTGGCGGCCTGGGCGGCGCCCAGGTCGTCACCATCCAGGAACCCGCCGGGGAACACAAGGAAGTGGTAATCGCTCAGGCGGACTTTGGCGGCCACGATATCGGAAAAATGCACGACATCGGCGCGGTCAGCACCCGCGAGACGGGCAGCGTGGGCTGTTTCGAGATGGGAATTGGTGCCATAGCCGGTGATGACGAGAGTATTGACTGTGCCCATGCGGCAGGAGCCTCCTTGCAAGCGGTAGCCACAAAGGGCCACTATAGAAATGGAAAAAGAGACTACCTGCAAAGTTTATAATAGTCAATGCTGGTAAAATGATCCAGATTGGTGTAAAACCTCCCGATTGCGCGAGGGCGGCTCGTCCGCGTGCAGCACATGCGGTCCGGACCACGGTCCGCTGTATGTCATCAAAAGGTAGGAGTTCATGAAAACCAAGTTCATTTTTGTTACGGGCGGTGTGTTGTCTTCCCTGGGCAAGGGCCTTGCCGCGGCTTCGCTGGGCGCCCTGCTGCAGACCCGGGGACTTTCCGTCACCATCCAAAAGCTGGATCCGTATATCAATGTTGACCCCGGCACCATGAATCCCTTCCAGCACGGCGAAGTGTTCGTGACCGATGACGGGGCCGAGACCGACCTGGACCTGGGCCACTACGAACGTTACCTCAACGTGCCCATGTCGCGCAAGAACAACACCACTTCCGGCGCCATCTACAACCACGTGATCGCCAAGGAACGCCGGGGCGACTACCTGGGCGGCACCGTGCAGGTGATCCCCCACATCACCGACGAGATCAAGCATACCGTGCTTTCCCTGGCCGAAGGTGACAATGCCCCTGACGTGGCCATCATCGAGATCGGCGGCACCGTGGGCGACATCGAGGGCCTGCCTTTCCTGGAGGCCATCCGCCAGCTCAAGTCCGAGCTGGGCCGTGACAACTGCCTGAACATCCACCTGACGCTGGTGCCCTACCTCAAGGCCGCCGGTGAGCACAAGACCAAGCCCACCCAGCACAGCGTCAAGGAGCTGCTTTCCATCGGCATCCAGCCCGACATCATCCTCTGCCGCTGCGAGCACAGCATCCCCGAGGAGATGCGCCGCAAGATCGCCCTGTTCTGCAACGTGGACCAGGATGCCGTCTTCTCCTCCGTGGATGTGGGCAACATCTATGAAGTGCCCCTGCGTTTCTATGAGGAGGGCTTTGACCAGAAAGTGGCCATCATGCTGCGACTGCCCGCGCGCAACGCCCATCTGGAAGACTGGAAGAAGCTGGTCTACGACTGCGCCAATCCCCAGGGCAGCGTGACCATCGCCATCGTGGGCAAGTATGTGGACCTGAAGGAAGCCTACAAGAGCCTGCACGAAGCCCTGATCCACGGCGGTGTGGCCAACCGCGTTTCCGTGAACCTGCGTTACGTCAATTCCGAGAACGTGGACGACAGCAACGTGGCCGCCACCTTTGCCGGCTGCGACGGCATCCTGGTGCCCGGCGGCTTCGGCTATCGCGGCGTGGAAGGCAAGATCGCCGCCATCCGCTATGCCCGCGAAAACCGCATCCCCTTCTTCGGCATCTGTCTGGGCATGCAGTGCGCGGTCATCGAGTTCGCCCGCCATGTGGCCGGCCTGGAAGACGCCAATTCCGAAGAGTTCGATCCCCTGAGCGCCCACAAGGTCATCTACCTGATGACCGAATGGTTCGACTTCCGCACCAAGAACCTGGAAAAGCGCGATGCCGAGAGCGACAAGGGCGGCACCATGCGTCTGGGCGCCTACCCCTGCAAGATCATCCCCGGCACCCGCGCCTTTGAGGCCTACGGCAAGGAGCTGGTGGAGGAACGCCACCGCCACCGCTACGAATTCAACAACGCTTTCAAGGATCTGCTGGAAGAGAAGGGCATGGTCTTCAGCGGTACCGCTCCCGACGGCTCCCTGATGGAGATCGTGGAGCTGCCCGACCATCCCTGGTTCCTGGGCTGCCAGTTCCACCCCGAATTCAAGTCCCGCCCCATGGCGGCGCATCCCCTGTTCCGCGAATTCATCAAGGCCGCCAAGGACAACCACAGGAAATAGGGCTTTTGTGCACGAAAAGCCGTTCAGGACGCTCCGCCGGCGCGGGGCGTCCTTTTTTTATGCAATGACTTGAAATATTCCCTTTTTTATGCTCGCAAGCCCGCCTCCCTTGCCTATTGGTGCAGCATGTGGCATGGTATTTGAAAAGTAGAAAATTTTTACTGACAGGATAGCACCCCATGGCATTGGAACTTCGTCAACAACTCAAATTGTCGCAGCAGCTGGTCATGACCCCCCAGCTGCAGCAGGCCATCAAGCTGTTGCAGCTTTCTCGTGTCGAACTTCTGGAGACCGTCCAGCAGGAATTGCTGGAGAATCCTTTCCTGGAAGAGGCCCCGGCCAATGAGCCCGTAGCCCAGCAGGACCAGGAAGAGCCCAGGCATGAGAAGCCCCAGGACGAAGTCTATGACGCGGATCTGTCCCGCAATGCCGACTGGGAGGAATATCTTGGCGAGTTCGCCAGCACGCCGCGTACCTCGCAGGGCCGGGAGCTGGAGATCGCGGAAGAGATCTCCCCCCTGGAGGCCCGCTATTCGGCCAAGCCCACGCTGGAAGGGCATCTGCTCTGGCAGCTGCACCTTTCGACCCTGACGGACGAACAGAAGGCGATCGGCGAGATCATCATCGGCAACCTGGGTTCTTCGGGCTATCTGCGCGCCAGCGTGGAGGAGATCGCCGAGATGGCGTCCACCACGCCGGAGGCCGTGCAGACGGTGCTGGAGCGCGTGCAGCTCTTCGATCCGGTGGGCGTGGCGGCCCGGGATGCCCGCGAATGCCTGCTGGTGCAGCTGAAGAACCTGCGCTATGACCGTGACCCCATCCTGATGGAACTGGTGCAGTCGCATCTGGAAGACCTGGAGGCCCACCGCTACAAGCCCCTGCTGCGCAAGTTCAAGCTGGACATGGAAGGCCTGCGCGAATACCTGGACATCATCCAGTCCCTGGAGCCCCTGCCCGGTGCCAGCTTCGACAGCAGCGAGCCCACCTATGTGAGCCCCGATGTCTTCGTGTACAGTGTCGGCGACGAATTCGTCATCCTGCTCAACGAGGAGGGCCTGCCGCATCTGCAGCTCTCCAGCATGTTGCGTGATGGCGTTCCCTCCTGTAATGAAAAAGAGAAGGACTACGTTTCGGAAAAAATACGTTCGGCCTCCTGGCTCATCCGCAGTCTGTACCAGCGGCAGCGGACGCTGTATAAAGTGGTGGAAAGCATCGTCAAGCACCAGCAGCCCTTTTTCCGCGACGGCGTCACCAAGCTCGCGCCGCTCATCCTCAAGGATATCGCCGACGATATCGGGATGCACGAGTCCACGGTCAGCCGCATCACCACCAACAAATATGTGGCGACGCCGCACGGCATCTTCGAGCTCAAATTTTTCTTCAACAGCGGGCTTGAACTGGACGATGGAAGTCAGGTAGGCTCTGAAAGTGTCAAGGCCCTGATCAAAAAGTTCATCGCTGCTGAAGATCCCAAATCGCCCCTGAGCGATGAGCGGCTCGGCGAGCTGCTCAAGGAACAGTTGAAGGTCAACATCGCACGGCGCACGGTGGCCAAGTACCGCACGGCGCTGAACATCCCCTCATCCTCAAAGCGCAAGGAACATTTCTGATTCCTGCACCACGGGAGGTTCTATGAACATTGCTTTCACTTTCAAGAACTTCGAGGCCTCCGATCATCTGAAGAAGTATGCCCGTCGCCGCATGGAAAAGATGGGGCGCTTTTTTGGCAAGGCTTCCGGACTGGAAGTCGGTGTTGTGCTTACTGTGGACAAGTTCCGGCATCGCTGTGAAGTGACCATCGCCGGCGAGGGGCTGCACCTGAGCGCTTCCGAACAGTCTTCCGACATGTATGCCGCCATCGACCTCGTGGTGGACAAGGTCGAGGCCCAGATCAAGAAGCACGTCTCGCGCGTCAAGGAACAGCGCCGTCAGGCCCGCAACGCCAATGTGGACGTGTTCACCTACAACCTGGAAGCCGATCCCGATGAAGAGCCCGCCGTGGTGGGCACCGAGCGCTTTGCGCCCAAGCCCCTGCATCTGGACGAAGCCCTGATGCAGCTGGAATCCATCGGCAGTGACTTCCTGGTCTTCATCAATGCCGAGACCGACCGCGTCAATGTGGTGTACCGCCGCCGCATCGGCGGCTATGCCGTCATCGACCCTGTCCTGTAAAGACTTCGGGGCCCCCGCAAGGGGGCCCCTTCGAGAGTGCCATGAGCCAGACATCATCCGATGAAGCGGCCACGCCTGTCCAGGTCTGCATCGTCACCGGCCTTTCAGGGGCCGGTAAGAGTACGGCGTTGCAGGTCTTTGAGGACTTGCGCTATTTTACCGTGGACGGACTGCCTGCCGGGCTGGCCGCCGAGATGGCGGACATGATGCGGCGCGAATCCATGGAGCGTTTCCGGGGCATGGCCCTGGGCATGGACATGCGGCAGCAGGATTTTCTGGAAGAGCTCAACGTGGCCCTTGCCCGGCTTGCGGAACACGGTGTCCGGCCCATGCTGCTCTTTCTGGAGGCCGGACCGCAGGAGCTCATGCGGCGTTACGCCACGACCCGCCGGCCGCACCCGCTGGAACGCGAGGGCATGGGGCTTGAGGATGCCCTGCGCGAGGAGCGCGCGCGGCTGGCCCCTGTGCGCGAGATGGCGGATCTGGTCATAGATACCAGCCGTTTTTCCATCCATGACCTGCGCCGTGCCATCCAGAAGCGCTGGAGCAGGACGCCGGGCAGGCTGCGGGCCATCCGTGTCAACGTCATCTCGTTCGGCTTCAAGTATGGTGTCCCGCGCGAGGCGGATTTCGTCTTTGACCTGCGCTTCCTGCCCAACCCCTATTTTGTAGAGAAATTGCGTCCTCTCAGCGGCAAGGACAAGGCGGTCCGTGACTATGTCTTTGCCACCGAGGCAGCGCAGGAATTCGAGAAAAAGCTTTTCGACCTGGTGCGCTTCATGCTGCCGCAGATGGAAGCGGAAGGCCGCTACCGGGTGGCCATAGCCGTGGGCTGCACCGGTGGCCGCCACCGCTCCGTGGCCACGGCCGAGGCCCTGTTCCAGATGCTGCGCCAGGCGGATTATCCAGCCAGTCTTGAGCACAGGCACCTTGAACTTGGCTAGGAAAGCTGGCACTCTTGGCATTACATGCTGCATTTTGCAGAAATTTCAGTTCCAGCGCGAGGTATGTCATGTCGGAACAGCAATCTTCCACCCAGGTCGGCATCATCGTCGTTGCCCATGCCGACTATGGTTCTGCCATGCTGCGCACGGCGGAGTTCATCCTTGGTACCCTGAGCGACTGCACCTCCATCAGCGTGGACATCGCCCAGGAAGTGCCCGAGACCGTGCGCCGTCTGGATGATGCCGCCCAGCGGCTGGACAAGGGCGCCGGGGTCATCATCCTCACCGACATGTTCGGCGGCACCCCCACCAACCTGGCCCTCTCCCTGCTGGGGAGCCATCATGTGGAAGTCGTCACCGGCGTCAACCTGCCCATGCTGCTCAAGGTCTTCACCTGCCGCGAAAAGCCCCTGGCCGAGCTGGCCAGGCTGGCCGGAGAGGCCGGTACCAAGGGCATCGTCGTGGCCGGCAGCATGCTGCGCTCCCGGAACAAAGAAAAAACAGGCGATTGATCCGTATGCTCTGGTTCAGAGTGGACAATCGTCTGGTGCACGGGCAGGTCATCGAAGGCTGGCTGCCCTATGTGGCCGCCCGGCACCTGATCGTTGCCAATGACGCCATGTCCGCGGACCTTCTGCAGCAGCAGATCGTGTCCCTGGCCGTGCCGGAACAGGTGGCCGTCCACTTCGTGCCGGTGGATGCCCTGCCCGAGACCCTGGCCTGCTGCGGCGAGAGCAGCCTCGTGCTCTTTGCCGATTGCCAGGATGCCCGCAGGGCCCTGGAAAGCGGCGTCGCCATCCGTGCCCTCAATATCGGCAATCTGCACTACGCACCGGGCAAGATCCAGCTTTTTCCGCATGTGGCCCTTTCCCCGCAGGACAGGGACGATTTGCGGGCCATGCTGCAGCAGCAGGTGGAGCTGGATTTTCGCTGTGTGCCTTCCGACAAGATCCGGGATGCTTATGAGCAGCTTCTCTGATGCCCTCTGGCTGGGCGTGCACTACGCTTTTTTTTTTGTCCTCGCGGGGGTGGCCCGCTCCTCCTTTGTCTTCAGGCTGGCTGACAGGCCCCTGTTCTGGGCCCTGCTGCTGGGAGGGCTGACCGGCCGCTGGCAGCCCGCGCTCTCCCTGGGGATCGTGGTGGAACTGCTCTGGCTCGACGTCATCGCCCTGGGCAGCGTGGTCCCGCCCTTCGGGACCCTGGCCTTCCTGCTGCTTTTTCCCCTGTCCGTCATTCCGGGCTGGACGGAGGCCCATCAGTTCCTCGCGCCCCTGATGTTCGCGGTGTTCGCGGCCTATGGCGCCAGCTATGCGGAGCGTTACCAGCGGGTGGCGCTCAATCCGCTGGTGGATCTGGTCGCGGCGTCGGCATCGTCCGGCCACGGCTGCACACCGGGGCGGGCCGTGGCCCTGGGGGCCGTGGTGCGCGCTGTCTGGCAGTTCCTGTACTACATGCTGTGCTATGTGGCCCTGTGGCTGGCCTGTGACCTGCTGGGGAAGGGGATATTCCTGTTCGAGGGGCGGATGAGCTGGGGCATGCTTTTTGCCGCCAGCATGGTGGGCGGCATCCTTTCCCTGCGCACACGCCGGGCCTATGCCTGCCTCATGGGGATGTTCGTGGCGGTCTGGGGCTTTCTGGCCGTGACCAGGCTGGACATCTTTTAGGGCCGGGCTCCTTCGGGAGCCGGCCTGCCGCCATCATGCCATAAAAAAGCTGCGTCACGCACGGCATTGCCATGCGGTCGCAGCTTTTTCTTCTGTCGCCGTCCTGGGGGACGGCGCCGGAGGCTCCCGTCACCCCTGCTGGAAAGCCCGCATCCAGGCCAGCACGGGCAACATCAGGGCCAGCAGGGCGGACAGCCATTGCGGCAGGCCCGGCCAGCGGCGGGCGCTGCGCAGGGCCTCCCAGAGGCCGAGGGCCGTCCCGGCCGCCAGGCCGCAGATATGGGCCAGGTAGTCCACGTTCCCTTCTCCCATGCCCCACATGGCCAGGATGCCCACACCGGCCACCAGCGGCAGATGGCGTTTGCCCTCATGGTGCAGGACCATGAAGCCTGCCAGTGCCCCGATGGCCGCGAAGACCGCCGTGGAAAAGCCCAGGCTGAGGACGAATTCCCGGCGCAGCACCACGGTGAGCAGATTGCCGAGCCCGCCGCCCAGCATGGTCAGCAGCAGGGCCCGGCCCGGGCCTGTCAGCCGGGCCAGCAGGGGCAGCATGATGCCGCCCAGCAGGATATTGCCGGCCAGATGGGCCGCGTCGGCATGCAGGGTCAGGGCCGTGAACAGGCGTTGCCATTCGCCATAGACGCGCAGGCGGACATTGTCCAGCGCGCCGGCCTGTTCCCAGCTTTCCGGCGGTGGCAGCCCTTCGGGCAGCGGCCACCAGCCGCTCCGCAGGCCGTGCCAGAGGATGAGCAGCAGCAGGGGCAGGGCGGCCAGCCAGCAGCGGGCATGGAGCGCGGGCGGCAGGCCCCGGGGGGCCGGGGGCCGCTGTTTTTCCGCATGGAAGTGCTGCAGCTCCTGCCGGGCCAGGCCTTCCAGCAAGGCGGGCACATAGAGGTATTCTTTCTGCCGGAAACGCCAGAGCTGATGGGGCAGGCCGCAGGCACTGAGCACGAGGATCATTTCCTGCCGCTGGCTGTAGGACGTGATGCCCCCGCTGCCGGTGAGGGAACGCCAGTGGGGCGGCAGGGGACGCGGGCGACGCTGGACGTGCCAGTATCCCGCAAAAGGGGCGGGCAGGCGCAGAAGGCGGGGCTTCATAGCAAAAAAGCCCCGATTGCAGTTGCAACCGGGGCCTTGCGGGCGAAAAACAAGTTAGTCCTGCTTGGCACGGGCGGCGGGCTTGGTCACCACACCGGAGCGCAGGCAGCGGGTGCACACGGTCAGGGTGCGCACGGTGCCGTCAGCGAACTGATGACGCACACGCTGCAGGTTGGGATTGAAGCGGCGCTTGGTCTTGATGTTGGAATGGCTGACAAGATTGCCGACCTGGGGCTTTTTGCCGCAGAAATCGCATTCTTTGCTCATGATGTCCTCCGTATATGCAGAAAACTGTGTGTATCGTATATGCGGCAAAGCCGGGTAACAGCGGCCGCGCATTGCGCAGGCAATGAGCCATGCATCCAGCATGGCCGCGCAAGCAGTTCCTTTACCCAAGCTTTGCCCAAAAGGCAAGCTTTTTTCCGGGAAAGGGTCAAAATTCTTTGCCGCGGGCTACGTTTCGGGTGCAAGACACGGGCAGAGCATCCGGCGCCGGGGGGGATCGGAGCCCTCCGGGGCGCGGAAGCCGGCCTGCCGGGCCTCCTCGTGCGACAGCAGGCGGGCATGGACCCGGCAGCCGATGGCATACGGGGGCAGCCACTGCTGCCACTGTGGTGCCGCGGCATCGACATACAGGTGGGCCAGATCCGGGCAGGCGGTACAGGAAGCGCAGGGGGCATCCGGCAGTTCCGGCACACAGCAGGCCCCGGGGGACCGTTCCAGGGTGGCCATGATGTCGAGGGTGCGACGGCGCAGGGCAAGCTCGGCATCCATGGCCGTGGCGCAGGCCCCGGCATCGAGCCCCAGTTCTTCATAGGCCATCCAGATGACTTCGCCGTTCATGCGGCCGTACAGGGGATGGCTGTCCCGCAGGCGCTTGTTTTCAGCCGCTGGCAGCGCGGAGCTGTCCACCGGGGGAAGGGTATCGTCCATGATCTTCCAGAAGCAAAAAAAGGGGCCGGCAGGCCGGCCCCGGGATGGCGGTGTGACGGAGGCTACTTCAGCAGGCCCTGCAGGGTCTGCCTGCCCTTGCTGATGGTCTGGTCGAATTCCTGCTGCAGGGAGTCCATCAGCTCCTTGACGGAAACGATGCTGTTGACCCGGGCCACGTTGGCCCCGCAAAAGGCGAAGCCGCGCTCCAGGTTGCCCTTCATGGCGCTGATGAGGGCTTGGGCGATGCAGTAGGGCGTCTTTTCCTGGTCGCAGGTATGCACACAGTGGAAGACGCATTTGAAAGGTTTTTTGTTGCCCTGGCGGGCGGACTCGATGAAGTCGTTCTGGAGGGCGCGGCCGGGCATGCCCACAGGGCTCTTGATGATGGTGATGTCTTCTTCGCGGGCGGCGATGTAGCTTTGCTTGAAGCGTTCATCGGCATCGCATTCCCTGGTGGCCACGAAGCGCGTCCCCATCTGGACGCCGGCAGCGCCGAGGTCGAGGAATTTCTTGATGTCTGCACCGGTGTAGATGCCGCCGGCGGCGATGACGGGCACGGCCCGGCCCTTCTGGTCTTCAAGGCGCTTGGCGGCCTCGACCACCTGGGGGACCAGGACTTCCAGGGCGAAGTTGGGGTCATCGATCTCTTCACGCTTGAAACCGAGGTGCCCGCCGGCCTTGGGGCCTTCCACCACGAAGGCGTCGGGCAGATAGTCGAAGCGGGAGAGCCACTTGCGGGCGATCAGGGTCGCCGCGCGGGCGGAAGAGACGATGGGGACCAGCTTGGTCTTGAACTCTTCCTTTTTTTCTTCGCAGGCCTGCAGGAGGTGCTTGGGCATCTCCAGGGGCAGACCGGCACCGGAAAAGATGATGTCGGCACGGTTCTCGATGGCCGTACGCACCATCTGGCTGAAGGTGGTCAGCGCCACCATGATGTTGACGCCGATGATGCCCTGGGTCTTTTCCCGGGCCTTGCTCAGCTCCTGGCGCAGGGCGCGCAGGTTGGCTTCGATGGGATTTTTGGCCACGTCGGGCTCTTTCATCCCGATCATGGCTCCGGCGATGACGCCGATGCCGCCCTGATTGGCGACAGCGGAGGCGAGGCCGGAAAGGGAAATGCCGACACCCATGCCTCCCTGGACGATGGGCATTTTAGCGGTCAGGTCTCCAATGGACAAAGAAGGAAAAGCCATGATGCAACCTCCAACATGGCGCTATAAGGTAAAGCCCTCACGGGGCGGTATTGAAATCAGTTTTCAGACAGTATTACCAGAAAAAGCCTGTTTTCACAAGGCCGCTGCCGCCATCAGGCGTGGCAAAGTGCCTGGTAATCGCACCAGCGGCAGCCTTCGCCCGGACGGCCGGTGAACTCCGGGCCGTGTTCCATATGCCAGAGCAGCAGGGAAAGGACGTCGAAGCATTGACGGATGCGTTCGTCATTGTCCCTGGCCGGGCTGGGGCCGAACAGCCAGTATTCCCGGCCCGTGTCGCGCAGTTCCACCAGGGCGGCGTCGTGCAGCTCCCTGAAACCGGCGGCATGCAGCATGCACAGGTAGGCGGGCAGCTGGATCATGCGCAATTTTTCGGCCAGCTGGTCGAAGGTCCCGGCGGCCAGCCGGCGGCGGTCCTCCAGAGGGAGCCGCTCGTCCCGGACCTGGGCCATACGTTCGAACAGGGCGGCATCGTCCCAGAGATCCCCGGCGGGATTGTTGATGATGCCGGTCTTGTAGTCCACGATGCAAAGGCCGTCCTCACGCCTGTCCAGCCTGTCCAGGCGCCCCTTGAAGGTATATTCCCGGCCGTTGCAGCGGATGGTCTGGGTCAGGGGATACTCCAGCTCCAGGATGGTGGCTTCCGGCTGGTGGCGGAGGTATTCCTCCAGGCGGCGCGGGGCCGCCACGGCAAACATCATCAGGCTGTCGGGCGGCAGCAGGGCCCGCAGCCCGTGGCGCTCCGTCTGGCGCTGCAGTTCGGCGCGCATGTCTTCCGTGCTGATGCTGGCGGCGTCCACCGTCGTGTTGCGGTAGGGACGGTAGAGCTGCTGCAGCACGTCGTGCAGCACGGAGCCCACTTCCGCCGGATCGTCCTTTTCGTTGACCTCCTGGACGGGCCGGAAGCGGCACAGATGCTTCCAGACGAAAGCCAGCGGACAATGCAGATAGGTATCCAGGGCCGTGGGCGGGATGGGCGCGGCCAGAAAGTCCCGCATGGCATCCTGCAAGGCCTGGTTGCGTTTCAGGGACAGTGCGCGGGGCGGCATGGGGGTCACATCGCAGGCGGCCACGGCCAGCGGCGCTGTCCCGGGGGTGAGGAGGGCCCCGGTGCGCTGCTCGTGCGCCCAGATGAGCTGCTCCACAAAACGGCTGCGGGCCTTCTTGCTGTCCATGAGGCCGGAGCGCCCCTGGCTCTCCTGCCAGTAAAAATGCACTTCGCGGGCGCAGGCGCACAGACGGTAGAGGGTATGGGAGGCCGCCCGTTCCCGGCGGCGGGCATCGGGCAGGCCCAGGATGCGGCGCAGGCTGTCCGGCAGCAGGGGGTCCTGACCGGGGGCACCAGGCAGGACGTCATCGGTGGCATCGACGATGAAGATTCGGTCGAACTGGAGCAGACGGCTTTCCAGCATGCCCAGCACCTGCACGCCGCCCAGGGGGTCGGCCTCGAAGGGGATGCGCTGCTGCTGCAGCAGCTGGCGGGCCAGGCCGTGCAGGAGGCGGGGGGGCATCTCCTCGCCGGACAGGGCATTGTGCTGCAATTCCGGCACGCAATGGCGCACCAGGCGGTACAGGGCCTCGGCATCCAGGGGAAAGCGCTCCCAGACGGCCTGCCCGTGGCGGGTCAGGAAGTCGCTCAGGCGCAGCAGGGCCCCGGCCAGGGCGGCCAGCGTGCCGGCATCACCGAAATCTTCCAGCAGCAGGTGCAGCAGCTCTTCCAGCAGGGCACGCTCGGGACCGGGGGCGGGAAGGGGCCCGTCCGGGGCGCCCGCGCGCTCTTCGTCGCCGGCCAGGACGGCCAGCAGGTCGTCAAAGGCCACCAGGCGCCTGCCGCTGCGGATGCGGCGCTCCAGGCGGCGCAGCAGGGGCCGCAGGGGCTGTCCCGTGCCTGTTTCCCCGCCGGGGGCGGCCTGCAGCATGCCCAGATACGGGTGGCGCAGGCAGGCCAGCAGGTGCCGCCAGTAAAAGAGCCCGTCCCTGTCCCGGCCTTCATGCAGGCGGAAGAGGCTGTCCAGCAGATGGAAGACGGGCGAGCGCTCCAGGGGATAGCCCATGGAGATGTTGACGTCCTTGTCCGGCAGGTGGTGCAGCACGGGCAGCAGGAGGTCACCGTGGGTCAGCAGGATGGCTGTGGAGGCCTCCGACGGGGCTTCCAGATCCTGTTGCAGGGCCTTGAGCTGGGAGTGGAGGTCGTAGCCCGTGAAATAATGCCATTTTTGTGCATCGTCCGCCGGTGCGGGCGCGTCCGGTTCCCAAAGTCGGGCCGTGGCCTGCCAGCGCTGCAGCCACTGGACGTGCTCCTGGCAGGCCCAGTGCACGGCCGGCCTTCCTTCCTCGCCATGCCGGAGCAGGGCGGGATCCGTATGCAGGCAGACGCGGGCCCCGGCCTGCCAGAGGCTGCGGAGCAGGAGGTCCTCGGTCTCGGTGAGCAGGGAAAAACCGGCCAGCAGCACGGGATGCCCGTCCGCCGGGCGCAGCAGGCCGGGGATGTCCTCCGCATGGCGGGCGGCCAGCCAGAAATCATGGCCCGGTGTGGTCCAGCCCCTTTGGGCCAGAGCCGCCACATAGGCATCACGGATGCGCCCCAGGGCGCCCAGCAGGGCCGCGGCCGGGGGACTCACCTCGTCGATGAAGGGCAGGTCGTCGGTGACCATGTTCTGGCCCAGCAGCTCTTCCAGCAGGTTGGCCAGGCGGATGCCCCAGGGCAGGAAGGCGCCCGGGGCCAGATCGCCGAAGCGCTTCTCCAGCTCGTGGTCTTCACCGGCCAGCCCGAGGACGCAGTCCCGCAGCAGGGCCACCCTGTCCAGCAGGCAGGCCGTGCGCAGCGGCACGGGGCTGGCATGCATGCGCCACAGGCGCACCATGTCCGGCAGGGAAAGGACCTTGGGCAACAGGCCGGTGGTGCCGGCGTCGGCATAGATGTCCACAAGGTAGCGCCACGGACGGTTGTGGGGGACGATGATGACGGCATCGCCGGGCCGCCCGCGGCTCCAGAGGTCGGTGGCCTGTTTCAGGGCAGGCAGGAAGGGCCGCTGCCAGGAAAAGATATGGAAGGGGCTGCTCATGCCTCGTCCTCACAGAAATAGCGGGGATAGGCCCCAAGATCCGTAAACAGTTCCGAGGCGCTGCCGGGCTCCACCAGGCGGAAGGCCTGCCTGTCCAGATAGATGAGCAGGCCGCGGGCCACCGCTGTGCCGCCCTGTTCCAGGCAGCGCAGATAGCGCCGTACCTGCCGGACATGTTCGTCCATGACCCTGCCGCTCTTGTAATCCACCACCAGGGTCCCCCAGGACAGGGGGACGATGAGGTCGGCACGCAAAAGCTCCCGGCGGGGGCCGTCGGCTTCCAGCATGGATTGCTCCGGGACGCCGCGCCGCTGCCACAGGCCGAACTGGGGAAGGCGCAGCAGCCAGAGCAGGCAGGATTCCATATCGGCGGCGACATTTTCCCTGTCAGGGCCGTCCTGCCCGTCGGCAAGGGGGATGGTGGCAAGGACTTCCCGCACGGCGACCCGGATATTGTCCTCACTGAGGCCGCCCAGGGGCAGCTGCTCCAGACAGGCATGGAGCAGGGTGCCGCGATCCCGTGCGGAAAAATGCATCCGCTCCAGCGGGTTGCGGTAGATCTTGAGCCGGGGCAGCCATTGCATGGGCCGCCAGCCCTCTTCCGGCACAGACGGCGCTGCCGCCTGCCCGCGGGGGAGCTGGCCGGGATCGGCATCGGCCGTTGCGGCGTCCGGTGCCGTGTCCGTCTCTTCCTCCCCGTCCTCGGCAGCCGGCGGCCGGACCGGGCGCAGCACGTCGTCCCCGCCTTCCAGCTGGTAGGGGACCGTGAGCCCGGCCTGCTGCCAGAGCACATCCAGGGCGTGGCTGCCGCAGCCCCTGCGCACGGTGGCGGCACTGGTACGGAAGACGTACAGCTCTTCCCGTGCCCGGGTAAAGGCCACATAGAACTGGTTGAGCAGTTCCGTGGCCTGACGCAGCAGGGCCTCATAATAGACCCTGCCGCAATGGGGGCCGTTTTTGCAGACCATGCGCAGGCCGTCTTCCTCCATGAGCACCGGATCGTTCGCCTTCAGGGAAGCGTCGGTCCAGGGCAGGAGGACCACAGGGGCCTCGAGGCCCTTGGATTTGTGGACGGTCATGATGCGCACAGCGTCGATGCCTTCGGGCATGGGGACTTTTTCTTCGCCGCCCTTTTCCTGCCAGTGGGCCAGGAAGTCGGGCAGGGTGGCCAGCCCCTGATCCTCGGCGTTTTTGAGCACTTCGAGGAAACAGCGCAGGAAGACATCCGCTTCGGGACAGCGCTGGAAGACCTGCAGACGGTCGTACCACTCCATGATCGTGTCATACGGCGTCATGAGCCCCGCCTGATTGTGGAAGGGGGCCAGCACGGAAGTCCAGAAATCCGGGAACTGCTGCTGCAGGTGCGGCAGAAGGGAAGTCCTGCCGCGGCCCACGCAGGTATCGTGCAGCTCCTGCAGGCCGGGGATCGGCAGGGGCCCCTGCTGCACCAGACTGCCCGTGACCACGGTCCAGAGGGCCAGCTCGTCTTCCGCATTGCACAGGAACTGCAGGAGGGCCACGCTCTGGATCACCAGGGGATGGGTGGACAGCAGCAGGCTGTTCTCCGTGACGATGGGGATACTGGCGGCGGCCAGATCTTCGGCCACCAGCGCGGCCTGGGCGTTGCTGCGCACCAGCACCAGCATGTCCTGCCAGGAGCGGCGCGGGGCCAGTTCGTGCAGGATCATGCGGCGCAGGCGCACCAGCACGGCGGCATTGAGCCCCTCGCTGTTGTCGCCTTCGATGGCTTCCACGCGCACGAGGCCGCCGGAAGCGGACCGGGGCGAGAAGTCCTGGGCCGTCCCGGCATAGCCCGCGGCCACGCGTCCCGCATAGCCGTCCAGCAGGTCGTCCGGCGTGTCTTGCGGCATCAGGGCGGCAAGGGCCTGCCGGGCCACGGCGGCATCCTCCAGGGGCGAGAACAGGGCGTTGTTGTGCGCGATGATCTGGCGGCAGCTGCGCCAGTTGGCCGTGAGCGTCTCGTGGCGCACGTCCGGGGCCAGACGGCGCAAGGGCCCTTCGATGCCGTCAAAGAGGGCCGCATCCCCGCCACGCCAGCCGTAGATGGCCTGCTTGACGTCGCCCACCCAGGTCAGGGAACCGCCCCGGGAAAGGGCCTCTTCCACCAGCGGGCTCAGGGCCTGCCACTGTTCGCGGCTGGTATCCTGGAACTCGTCCAGCAGGAAATATTGCAGGCGGCTGCCCAGACGGCACAGGGCCTCGGAGACGCCGAAGCTGCCGCCGAGCACCGAAGCGGCCAGCTCCGGCACCAGGACGGCGGGCAGCGTGCCCTCCTGCTGCTGGTTGGCCCGCATGGCGTGGACCAGCAGGGTGGCCAGCTGGACGGCCGGAGCGAAATGGCGGGCCGAACGCAGCAGGGCATGCCGCCGTCTGAACTCCGGCAGCCAGGCGACCAGCGCCTCCAGGGCCGTCATCAGGGCTTCCGTGCGTTTCGTTTTGGCCGTGAGGAATCTGTCGACCCCGGGCTCGGCGATGGACTTGAGCTTGAAGGCCCCTTCATCCCGCTCCTGGAGGCGCACCAGGGCCTTGCGGCTCGTGGCATGGAGTCTGGTCCCGGCGCCTTCTTCCGCCTCCAGCACGTCCGTGACCAGACCGATGGTCCTGTGCCAGTGCTGCCGGTGGCGTTCGCCCAGCTCTTCCGGGCCCGCGATGTCCGTGAATTCGCCGCGCAGGATGCCGTCCAGCAGGGGGCGGATGATGTCGCCCAGCTTTTCCCCGGCATTGAAGCCCTTGCTCTGCTGCACATGGACGATGGCCCAGTAGAGGTCGCGCAACAGCTTCTCCATGGCCTCGTTGCCCTGGGATGCCTGGTTGAGCAGGGTCTCGAGATAGGGGGTCACGGCGTCCATGCTCACGAAGGCGGGCTGGAAGTCCGGGGGGAGGTCCAGCTGCAGGGAGGCCGAACGCACGATGGCGTGGAGCAGGCTGTCGATGGTGCGGATGTTGAGACTGGCCAGATCCCGCAGGATGACGTCCAGCCAGCGGGCGGCCATGCCGGGCGTCAGGGGGATGTCCTGTTCCGGCGTGCCCAGGGCGATGGCCTTGAGCCGTCCGATGACGCGGTCGCGCATCTCGCCGGCGGCGGCATTGGTGAAGGTGATGGCCAGGATCTCGTCCCAGCCGGAGGGACCGCTGCCCAGCCCGCAGGAAGATGCGGCGGCGGGCCCCGGCGCGCCGCAGGCCGCCAGCAGGCACAAAAAACGCCGGGTCAGGTCATAGGTCTTGCCCGACCCGGCGGATGCCTTGACCTGATACAGGCTAGCCATGCGTCTCTTGCCGGGGCAGCATGCCGGCCAGCATGCCCTGTCCCGTGGATTCCAGGGCGGCGCGCCAGAGGTCGGAGTAGATGTTGAGCTTGCGGCGGCGGCGCGTCACCAGCTCCAGCGGCAGGTGCACATAGCGGTCCTGGATCTTGCCCACCACCATGTCGGTGCGCCCGGCCATGGCCGCATGGACGGCATACTGCCCCAGGAAGCCGCAGTAGACCTTGTCGTTGGCCGTGGCCGGCACGGAACGGATGATGTAGCTGGGGTCGATGTACTTGAGCGCATGGGGGATGCCGCGCGCGTCCATGTAGCGCTTGATCTCCGAGCGCAGCAGGTCGGCCACGTCGCCCAGCAGCAGATTGCCCGAGGCGTCGGTGGCGCCGGAGCGGTCCAGCAGATGCTGGCCGGCCCCTTCGGCCGCCACGATGACGGCATGGTGGCGGCTTTTCAGGCGTTCCTCCAGCGCGGGCAGCAGGCCGCCTTCCCCTTCGAGGGTGAAGGGCGCTTCCGGGATCAGGACGAAGTTCACTTCCTTCATGGCCAGCGTGGCCTGGGCGGCGATGAAGCCCGATTCCCGGCCCATGAGCTTGACCAGACCAATACCGTTGGGCATGCCCTTGGCCTCGGTATGGGCGCATTCGATGGCCTCGGTGGCCTTGAAGACGGCGGTCTCGAAGCCGAAGGACTGGGGGATGAAGTTGATGTCATTGTCGATGGTCTTGGGGATGCCGATGACGGCGATCTTGAGGTTGCGCGCCTGCACTTCACGGCTGATGCTCAGGGCGGCCTTCATGCTGCCGTCACCGCCGATGACGAACAGGATGCTGACGTTGGAACGCTCCAGGCTGTCCACGATCTCTTCCGCGGACTGGGGCCCGCGTGACGAGCCCAGGATGGTGCCGCCGAAGCGGTGGATGTCGGCCACGCGTTCAGGGGTCAGCTCCACGGGCTGATGCCCGTAAGCCGGGATGAAACCTTCCAGCCCGTAGCGTATGCCCATGATGGAGGGCACATGGTAGGCGTGGTGCGCCTCCATGACGATGGCGCGGATGACGTCGTTGAGCCCCGGGCAAAGGCCACCGCAGGTCACGATGGCGCATTTTGCCCGGCTGGGATCGAAGTAGAGTTTTTTCCGGGGGCCGGCGGCCTCGAAGTCCAGGCGGACGGGATCGGCGAACTCGTCGCAGAGTTCCCTGTCCACCTGTATGGGCAGGCGCACGTCGTCCACCCAGGTGCGGTAGGGCAGCCGGGACGTGAGCTTGGGGGTGCCGAGAGTACGGATGCCGGTATCGATGGCGCCGGGTTCGGTCATGCTTCACCTCGTCGTGGGATGCTCGGTTCAGGCAGGCTGCGAGAAGCAGTCCCGCATGGCGGCGATGGAAAGGGCCAGGAAGGCATCCAGCGGCAGGCCCGCCTGTTCGCACTGGCGGATGTTGTCGCGGCAGACGCTGGCGGCAAAGGCCTTGTCCTTCATCTTTTTCTTGATGCTCTTGACTTCCATGCCCTCGTAGCCCGTGGGCCGCATCAGGGCGGCGGCGCTGATGAGGCCGGTGATGGTCTCGCCGCAGCGCAGGGCGTAGTCGAAACGGGTCCTGGGCGCACAGCCGGTCATCTCGCCGTTGTGGGCTCGGATGGCGGCCAGGGCCTCCTCGGGCAGTTTGCCTTCCAGCAGGCGGGCGCCTTCCAGACCGTGCTTTTCCGGTGTGGCCTCCGTGGCGGGATAGTCCACATCGTGCAGCAGGCCGGTCAGGCCCCACAGTTCCTCATCTTCACCAAATTCACGGGCCAGGGCCCGCATGACGGCCTCGGAAGCCACAGAGTGCTGCAACAGGCCCGCCTGGACATGGTTCTCCGCCAGCAGGGCCAGCGCTTCGTCTCGTGAAATCATGCTGATGTTCTCCTTGTCGCAAGTCTAAAACAGGGAGAACCGCATAGCAAGGGGAAGCCCGGTTCTCCCGCGACGTTGCTGGCGGCAAGGGATCGGTCGCCCCGCGTCGCCCTGTTTTCGTCGTGCGCTTTTATGGATGCCGTGCGGGGACCGCGGCGGGACGGGCAGGCGGAAGGCAGGGGGCCGTTGCGGTGCGGCAGGGGGGAAAGGGCTTTTCCCGGGGCTGTGGCCGTCCGCCGGGCCCGCCTGTTGACAGCGGCCCGGATATGCCCGATGTAAAGGGATTCAGATAATCCCCGCAACAAAGATTGGGAACTATGCCAATATACGGTTTGCGCTTTCGCGCTTTGGGACAGACCCTGTACCATACGGGCCCTGCCGATCTGGCCGTGGGCGATCATGTATTGATCGCGGCCGATCAGGGGCAGGCCCTGGCACAGGTGGTTTCCGGTCCCTATGATCATGTGGCCGGTGTGGAGCCGGAGAGCCTGACGCCCATCGAGCGCCGGGCCACGGAAGAAGACCTGGCCGAGGGCCGCACCAACGAGAAGCTGGCCCGTGAGGCCACGGAATTCTGCCGCCAGTGCATCCGTGACCGCCGCCTGGACATGAAGCTCGTGGATGTGGAGGTCTTTTTTGACCGCAGCAAGCTCATCTTCTATTTCACGGCGCCGGCCCGCATCGATTTTCGCGAGCTGGTCAAGGATCTGGTGCGCGAATACCGCGCCCGCATCGAGCTGCGCCAGATAGGCGTGCGTCACGAGACCCAGATGGTGGGGGCCGTGGGCAATTGCGGCATGGTCTGCTGCTGCCGCCGCTATCTGCGCAAGTTCGCTCCCGTGACCATCCGCATGGCCAAGGAACAGAACCTGTTCCTCAATCCTGCCAAGATATCGGGCATCTGCGGCCGCCTGCTCTGCTGCCTTTCCTATGAGCAGGAGAACTATGACCGCTTCCACCACAACTGCCCGCGCCTGGGCAAGAAATACCAGACCACGCAGGGCACCATGAAGGTGCTGCGGGCCAACATGTTCCGCAATTCGCTGTCCGTGCTCAACGAGAACAACGAGGAACAGGAGCTGACGCTGGAGGAATGGCAGGCCCTGGACCCGCATCGTCCCGAGCCCCATCCCGGCAATGCCCAGCCCAAACCGGCGCAGCAGGGCCAGAAGGCCGCGCAGGGGGATGGTCTGCTGGTGGTCTCCGCCACGCCGGAGAACGTGGACGATCCCAATCTGTTCGCCGACGTGCTGCCGCCCGACGCGCCCCTGACCGCCGGAACGGAAGCCCGGCCTCCACAGGCCCGGCCGCAGGCCGAAGCCGCCCCCGCAGAAAACAGCAAAAGTCGCCGCCGCCGTCGCCGCAAGTCGCAGCAACGGCAGGACGGTGCTGCCGAATAAACGGAGTCAGACGTGAAGAATTTCTACATCACCACCCCCATCTACTATGTGAATGCCAAGCCCCATCTGGGACATGCCTATACCACCATCGTGGCCGACTCCCTGTCGCGCTTCCACAAGACCCTGGGCGACAACACCATGTTCCTGACCGGTACGGACGAACACGGTGACAAGATCGTCAAGGCCGCCGAAAAGCAGGGCGTCTCCCCCAAGGAGTTCGTGGACGGCATCAGCGGCCTGTTCCAGCAGCTGTGGCCGCATCTGGGCATCGAGAACGACGCCTTCGTGCGTACCACCGACGAGGACCACAAGGCCCGCGTGCAGCGCTTTTTGCAGCAGGTCTATGATGCCGGTGACATCTATTTCGGCGAGTTCGGCGGCCACTACTGCTACGGCTGCGAACGCTTCTATACGGAAAAGGAACTGGAGAACGGCCTGTGCCCCCAGCACCTGACCAAGCCTGAATTCATCAGCGAGAAGAACTACTTCTTCCGCATGTCCAAATACCTGCCCTGGCTGCGGGAATATATCGAGAGCCATCCCGACTTCATCCGGCCCGAGCGCTACCGTAACGAAGTGCTGTCCATGCTGGAATCGGGCGCGCTGGAAGACCTGTGCATCTCCCGTCCCAAGTCCCGCCTGACCTGGGGCATCGAGCTGCCCTTCGACAAGGATTACGTCTGCTATGTGTGGTTCGACGCCCTGCTGAACTACATCAGCGCCCTGGGCTGGCCCGACGGCGAAAAGTACAAGACCTTCTGGCCCGGCGAACATCTGGTGGCCAAGGACATCCTCAAGCCCCACGCCGTGTTCTGGCCCACCATGCTCAAGGCCGCGGGCCTGCCCGTGTACCAGCACCTGAACGTGCACGGCTACTGGCTGGTGCGTGACACCAAGATGTCCAAGTCCCTGGGCAACGTGGTGGAACCGCTGGAGATGCGCCAGAAATACGGCCTGGACGCCTTCCGCTATTTCCTGCTGCGCGAGATGCATTTCGGTTCCGACGCCTCCTTCAGCGAGGAAGGCATGGTGAGCCGCATCAACGCCGACCTGGCCAACGACCTGGGCAACCTGTTCAGCCGCGTGCTGTCCATGACGGCCAAGTATTTTGAAAGCAGGGTGCCCCGGCCCGGCGAGTTCAGCGAGGACGACAAGGCCATCGTAGAACTGTGCGCCACGGCCATGAGCAATTACATCCAGCTGTTCGGCAACACCCAGTTCGCCCAGGGCCTTGATTCCCTGTGGGAGCTGGTGCGCGCGCTCAACAAGTACGTGGACTCGCAGGCGCCGTGGACCCTGTTCAAGCAGGGCGACACCACGCGCCTGGGCACGGTCATGTACGTGCTGCTGTCGGCCATGCGCAAGGTGGCCCTGTGCCTGTGGGCCGTCATGCCCGATGCTTCCCGCACCCTGCTGGAGCAGCTGGGCCAGCAGCCCGGCGAAGGCCCTGTGACCACCTCGCTGGAAGCCGAGGCCGGCAACTTCGACGGTCTGCAGCCCGGCACCGAAGTGGCGGCCAGCTCCAACCTTTTCCCGCGCATCGACGTCAAGGCCCTGCAGCAGGAAGCCCCGGCCGGGAAGGCCCCCAAGGCCAAGAAGGAAAAGAAGCAGGAATCCCCCAAGGCCGCTCCTGCCGCCGAAGGCCGGAGCGGCGAGATCAGCTTCGACCAGTTCAAGGCCGTGGAGATGCGCGCCGGGACCGTGGTCGTGGCGGAAAAGCATCCCAATGCCGACCGCATCCTGCGCCTGGAGATCGATTTTGACGAAGGCCAGCCGCGCCAGATCCTGTCCGGCCTGGCCGACTACTACACGCCCGAGGAACTGGTGGGCAAGCAGGTCATCGCCGTGCTCAACCTGGCCCCGCGCAAGATTCGCGGCCTCATGTCCAACGGTATGGTGCTGACCGCCGAAAAGGACGGCAAGCTCTCCGTCCTGACGCCTGCCGCGCCCGTGCCCAACGGCAGCCAGATCGCCTAGGACAAACGATTCTCGACAGGGGCGGGGGAGGGCATTTTGCCGGCGGCAGGAAGGCGCTCCCTTCCCCGTGCCCCGTTCTTCTCCGGCGCCCGCGTAAAGGCAGCAGGGGAGAGCAGCGGGGAGCCTTCGGGCAGAGACAAAAAACTCCCCCGTCCGCAAGGGATGGGGGAGGCTGGAACAAGGGGAGGACGACCAGCAGGCCGTCTTCCCTTTTTTCATGCCTCGCGGCATGATGCGCACAGCGGGGATTGCAATGCCCGGCATTTCCGTCTATAGGCTGGCCGCGGGCACCGGTGCTGCCGGGCCGTCCTCCGGGAGGGCTTGTTTGTCATCCGGGAAGCGCGGCATCCTGTGGGGCGCGGTTCCTGGAGAGGGCGGCAAGGCCGTCTCGTGCAGGCTCCGGCCTCTGTTCAGGAAGCCGATACCTATTCGCTCTTTTCCTGCGTCGCAGGGTCGAACAGGCGGCCCAGTGCCGCCGCGTCCAGAGGGTTGAGGTTGAAGCGCATCCCGGCTTCGTCCAGAAGGGCGGCCAGGGATTTTTCAGGATACAGGGCGCGCTGTTCCGCCAGCCAGGCGGCGGCTCGCCGTACCAGTTCCGAAGCGGGCATGATGGTGGCCATGAGGTGCTCCTTTTTGTGGATCATTCTAGCCGAGTCCGTTTCGGGAAACAACGGGTCTTCGGATCCAAAGGACGGCATATATGGATAATTTGTGGGTTGCGTTCATCCTCAGCATCGTGGAAGGGCTGACGGAATACCTGCCGGTCTCGTCCTCGGGCCATCTGGTGCTGGTGGGCGATCTGCTCAATTTCAGCGGCGAAAAGGCTGCGACCTTCCAGGTGGTCATCCAGCTGGGGGCCATCATGGCCGTGGTCGTCCTTTACTGGGAGCGTTTCTGGGGCCTGCTGCGGCCGCAGCAGGGCGTGCCCTTTGCCGGCCTGCGCGGCATCTGGATGCTCTTCCTCACCTGTCTGCCCGCCTGCGTGCTGGGCCTGCTGCTGCATGCGCAGATCAAGAGCCTGTTCACGCCGGGCATGGTGCTGATCCCCTTCGTCATCGGCGCCCTGCTGATGATCTTTGTGGAACGCCGCCAGTTCCATCCCCGCTATGAGACCCTGGACGACATGACGCCGGGCCTGGCCTTCGGTATCGGCTGCTTCCAGTGCCTGGCCCTGTTTCCCGGCTTTTCCCGCTCCGCCGCCACCATCATGGGCGGCATGATCCTGGGGGCCCGCCGCCCGCTGGCAGCGGAATATTCCTTCATCGCTGCGGTTCCCATCATGGTGGCGGCCACGGGCTTTGACCTGCTCAAGAGCCTGCATCTGTTCACCGCGGCGGACATCCCCTTCTTTGCCGTGGGCATGATCGGCTCCTTCATTTCCGCACTGATCGCGGTCAAGGCCTTCGTGAGGCTGGTGGGCCACATGACCCTGGTGCCCTTCGCCGTGTATCGCCTTCTGCTGGCCCCCTTCATCTGGTATTTCATGGTGCATTAAAAAAAAATTGGAAAAATCCCCAAAAAACGCTTGCCAAAGGGGAGCAACTTCTGTAGATACATCCCTGCGTTGAGTGGGACACGAAACGCCATCACGGCAAGGTAGCTCAGTTGGTCAGAGCATGCGGTTCATACCCGCAGTGTCGGGGGTTCAAATCCCTCCCTTGCTACCAGAATATAATGGAAGCCCGGGAAGTTCCCGGGCTTCTTCGTTTTTGCGGCAGGGCACGTCACGCGTGGGCGCCAGCGGCAGCAGCTGCGGCGAAGCGCGCAGCTTGGCGGAAAGGGCAGAAACCTCCCGGACGCAGCAAGAGCGCCGGCAGGCCAGAGCGGGCCTGTCAGGGATGGTGGCGGCAATCTCTGCCCGTTGTGGCGTTGAGGCCTCGTCCCGGCGCAGGGAAAGCGTCTCGTGGCTGTGGCCGCGCCGCAGGCGGCAAAAAAGTGCTTGCCAAACGGCAGTGTCCTTTCTGTAGATGGATGCGTGCGCCGCGTAGCAGGCCGCACAAGATAGGGCAAGGCAGCTCAGTTGGTCAGAGCATGCGGTCCATCCCTGCAGTGTCGGGGGCACCCTCCCTTGCTATCAGCGCATAAAAAAGCCCGGACTGTGGAAGTCTTGGGCTTTTTTATTTTGCTGTACTGCGTCCCGGATATGTTCTCTGCCTGGACATGCCCAGCTAGGGAGTGCCACAGGCAAGGCATCTGCTCCCGCACAGAAACAGGTGGCCAGCGGTTCAGTCCCCGATGAAGTAACGGGAGTATTTGTTCCTCAGTGCCTGAAGGATCAGCGACTCCTTGTATTGTGTCGTTGTTCGCAGCATGGAGGACTGATGTACACGATAAGCAATCAGCGGCTGATGGAGCTTGATCCCCCGAAGCCCTGCCTCCATGTATTTGAACCAGAGCTCATAGTCTTCAAGGCCAAGCCTGTCAAAGGGCGCTTCAGCGGCGTAGCCTTCTACCCGCTTCAGCATATCAGCCCTATGCATGACCATGGCGTCTATGTAGTTGCCCAGGGTCAGCAGGGGAATATCCCAGTCCGGCAGATTTTCCAGATGACAATTGGATCTGTTTTCATGGGTAAAGACGAGCCGTTGGCTGTAGACGAACGCCACATCATCCTCCGCCTCCTGCAAGGCAGCGGCGTGTTTTTCCAGGCAGGAGGGAAAGATAACATTGTCAGCGTCAAGGATGAACAGGTATGGCGCCTGCGCGCAGGATAGCGTGGCGTTCCGCGTTGCCGGCAGGCCGCTGTTGACGGCATTTTCGATCAGTAACGCGCGGCAGAAGCGTTGTTCATTCTTCCTGAGCCAGTTTTCGGTGACTTTTTCCCCGCCATCAGTCGAGCAGTCATTGCAAATGATAAGCTCGATGTCCTCCAGTGTCTGCGAAGCGACAGAATCCAGGGCTTCTTCTATATACTGGCTGTAATTGTAAAGAGAAATAAGTACGGAAACCAGGGGCATCCCTCCTGTCCCGGCGGAAAACAGCGTCTTCATAAGCCTTCCTTGTGGTGCCGCGTGGCCGGTATATGGGAATCAGCGGAACACATGCGGGAAGCCTCCGCTTCAGGCCCGTGCTGCGGACATGGCCTGACCGCGTACAGGCCGGTGATGGCCTGCCAGCGCAGTGCAAGGGGATTGCCGGTCAGCGTTTCCCAGGCATGCTGACGGATTTTTTCCGCCCAGCGTATGCCTTCCACGGAGTGCAGGACATAGTCGAGCACAGCCGGCATATCTTCCAGCGAGGCCGCGATGTAGTCCTCATCCGGGTGGAAGGGCCAGGCATCGGTGCAGGGCTCTGAAAGGACGACAGTACCGTGCCAGATGCCCTGCAGGACGATGCGATGCCATTCAAAATAGGCATGCTCCGACTGGTGCACGTTGAGGGAGACCTTGCTGCGCCGGATGATGGAGCAGACCGCCTGGGTGGAAAGGCTGGAATTTTTGCCGTAGAGCAGGGGGGTGTTCCTGCTTTCAAGGCGCAGATAGGCGGCCATGCCTGCGAACAGGGCCGCGTTGCGGGCAAAAAAATGGCTACGGCGCTCACTGGCGGCGCCAAAGAAGCAGCAGTCCAGCGGCCGCCCGGACAAGGCTTCTTCCAGGGGAGATGCAGCGCAGGGCCATTGGCGTACCTGCCCGGCCAGGCTCTCGGTCGCCGGGACGGCGGCGATGGGGGCCGCCCCGTCGAACAGGCGGCAGGATGGGCTGTACAGCAGGGGGATATGCTGCGCAGGGATGCCCTGCGCCCTCAGACGTGCCGCCATGCTGAGATCCATGTCCAGCACAAGATCCGCCTTGCGCAGATGGCCAAGGGCCGTCGCAAACCACGGTGTATGTGCCTGCTCGCTGTTCAGCATCCAGAGCTGTGCGCCGTCCAGGGGCCAGAATGCGGCTTCCGGTATGAAATGATAGAATTCATGCGGTGCGATGATCAGCCTGATGGCTCCCTTGCCGTCATCCTGCCGCAGGCAGTCAGCCATGGAGCCGGCAGTAAAGGCCGTGCACGGGATCCCGGCATCCTCAAGGCCGCATTTGAGCAGCTGGGCGATCTCATGAAAAAAAGCGTTGCCCTGCTGCGCTGTCCAGAGCTGCAGGCTTTGCCCCTGCCCCGGCAAAGACTCGCAAGGGATGTGCTGCTGCCAGAGCAGGGCGCGCCTGACGATCGCGCCCCGTGGTGATGGAAGCGTTTGCTCTTTGGCCTGTCGCGCCGGTCGCAAGCGGCGCCCCCATTCCGTAAGACGGCGCAAGGGGGCCGTGAGTTTCCAGGAACGGGAATGGAGCAAACGGTGGAGTTCCTCCCTGTCCTTTTGCATTTCTTCTTTGTCCCGTTGCAGTTGCAGCAGGTGGGCCCGCAATAGCTGCAGTTCGTCAGTCCGTGTCATATCGTCTGGTGATGTCATGGCAATGCTCCCGGCTGTAAGCGCCTAATTTTTACACAGCAATGCTGCCAGCGCCCGCAGAGGCGCGGTGATCTTCCACGATCTGGAATTGAGCAGCGAAGAAAGCATGGCCCGGGCATCCTGCAGCTCCTGTTCCCTGGCCCCGAGACATTCCCGGGCAGAGTGCAGCGCCGCATCCAGCTGCCGCATATGATCGCTGTGCTCCAGGGGCGCGCGGAACAGGCTCGACGGCAGCCCGGGCAAGGGCTCCTCACCGGCTATGGCGATGTGGTAGACGGCATGGGCCAGGCCTTCGCTCCGGCTTTGTTCTTCCACCTTGCTCCAGCTGAGAAAGGGGCGCGCATCCGCGGACGCTATCAGGGAGCCGAAGACCACACGCTGCCCCAGCAGGGCATGCCGGCTGAAGTGCTTTTGCAGGAGTTCTTCGAATTCCTGGCAATACAGCTCCTTGAGGTGGAATTCATTATGATAGCCCGGCACATCGCTGTATTCGTATTTGTCCGGTGAGGAGATGAGCAGGAAGCCTTCGGGCCGCAGTACCCGGCGGATCTCGCACAGCATGCGGTCCTGCTCCGTCAGATGCTCAATGGTTTCAAAGCTGACGACCAGGTCCACGCTGTCGTCTTCCAGTGGCATGTCTGTGGCACTGCCTTGCAGAAAGCGCAGATTGTCCGCAACATATTTGCCGCGCGCGCGTTCCACCGTCGGTGTATCGATGTCGACCCCCGTCACCTGCGCGGCATACCTGGCCAGCATGGCCGAGCCGTAACCGTCGCCGCAGGCGATATCCAGCACGGTTTTGCCCGCGGCAAGCTCGCAGGCCAGCAGGTACCTGTGCAGATGCTCCAGGGTCCAGTCCCTGTCAAATTCCGGCAGATAGCGTTCTCCCGTACATTCCATATCATTCCCTCCGGGGATCGTTGCTGATGGCAAGTTCGATGGACCGCATGGGCAGCCCCATGATGCCGGCACAGGCGCTGGAGGCGACAGACGTCAGGATCAGGGCGTCATGGCGCCACTCGTGCTGCACATGTTCTTCCTGCGTCCCTTCGGCCACCGCCACGGCAAAAGAGTAATCGCCCGCGGCCAGGACCGGCATGCGGAAGCAGAAGCTGGCGCAAAAGTTTTCGCCTTCCTCCACATGCAGGGGCTGGTCCATGTAGGACAGGAAGGTGTTGTCACCAAACAGGGTCTGCCCCAGTCTGTCCTTGAGATAAAAGCCGATGATGGGACCGTGCAGGGGCTGCCGTGCCCGGCAATCGATACGCAGGGTGACGACCTCGCCGCCGGTACACCAGCAGAGCGGTCGTTTTTGCGCATCCAGCAGCAGCACCTGCTCGATACAGGCGCCTCCCTTGCCAAAAGCCGGAGCATCCGGGTCAAAACGGAATACCTGGATATCGTTGCGCAAGCTCGAACTGTTGAGGAAATCCTGCCGGGCATCCCGAAAGTCTTCCTCTCCTTGCCGGAGCACCAGCCCCCGCCTGAAGGGCGAGGCGGCGGTGGATGCTTTCCCCTGGGCGGCTTCAAAGATGTCTTCAAGATAAAGTTCCGTGATCTGCTTGGGATCTCCGGCACTTTTGATGCGGCCATGTTCAAGGAAAACGGCATGGGTACACAGGCTGTTGATGGCGGCCACGTCATGGCTGACGAAGAACAGCGTCTTTGTGGCTATGAACTGGCGCAGGAATCGCATGCATTTTTGCGTGAAAAAAGCGTCTCCCACGGACAGGGCCTCGTCCACGATAAGGATGTCCGCATCCACATGGGCGATGACGGCAAAGGCCAGGCGCATGACCATGCCGCTGGAATAGTTGCGCACCGGCTGGTCGATGAAGTCGCCGATATCCGCAAAGTCCACGATGGCGTCGTAGCGGGCGGCGATCTCGTCATCGCTCAGCCCCAGGATGGCGGCATTCAGGAAGACGTTCTCGCGCCCGGTGAATTCGGGATTGAAGCCGCTGCCCAGTTCCAGCAGGGCGGCCACCCGTCCGCAGGTTCGCACACTGCCTGTAGTGGGGGCCAGGGTCCCGGCGATGATCTGCAGGAGCGTGCTCTTGCCCGCCCCGTTGCGCCCTACGATGCCGACACATTCGCCCCGGCGGATGGTAAGGTCGATATGGTGCAGGGCTTCAAAACTTCGGTAGAAGGTGCGCCTGCCCCGGAACAGCATCTGCAGCAGCCGGTGGACGGGACGATCATAGATCTCGAAGACCTTGCCCACATCTTGCAGGACGATGGCTGCCTCTTCGGAAGGAACGTCGGCCGCAGGGCGGGCGGGCGTCAGCAGCTGCGGATCAGAGGACATCGGCGAACCCCTTTTTTGTCTTGAGGAACCAGCACACCCCCAGACGGCAGACGATGAATGCCAGCCCCATATTCCAGGCAAAGGTTCCCCAGTCCGGCCATTGGCCGAAGAGCAGGGCGTTGCGGACCTGGTCCACCATGGATGCCAGGGGGTTCAGGGCCATGAGCCAGCGCAGCGAGGCGGGGATCATGTCGATGGAGTAGAAGATGGGCGTCATGAAGAAGAGTATCTGGATGAGCACCGCCGTCAGATGGGGCATGTCCCGGACAAAAACGGTGGACGCTGCCACAAAAAAGGCCACGCCCAGAGCCAGCAGCAGGACGGGCAGCAGGAGCAGGGGCAGCAGCAGCGCGGATGGGTGGAAGGATATGTCCAGCACGGCGGCACCGGCAAAAAGCAGCAGGAACCAGCTTGCCCCCAGGACAACGGCAGAGGCCAGATGGATGACGGGCAGTATCTCCAGGGGGAAGACGACTTTTTTCACCAGATTGGCATTGGCCAGTACGGACGGGGCAGCGCCGTTCACCGTTTCGGAAAACAGGTTGAATGTGGCCATGCCGCAGAACATGGCCGCGGCGAAACCGCCAGTACCGCTTTCGGACATGTTGCCCCAGCGTGCATTGAAGATGATGCCGAACACGAACGTGTAGACGAGCAGCATCATGAGCGGTTGTGCCAGGCTCCAGAACCAGCCGAGGATGGACCCCTTGTAGCGCAGGGCCAGCTGGCGGCGGGTCATGTGCAGGATCAGGGACGCATTGCCCGCAAGTATCCTGCTGAGGAGGAACGGGTGCCACAAGGGCGGGATATGCAGGAGCTGCTTCATGGCCTTAGTCCTGAAAACGTTCCGGGGGATACTGGATGCTTGGGAAGCAGGTCAGTGAGCGGACTCGGTAACCGCGCCGTGTACAGACCAGCGGCGGGACACGTTCCAGGGCATGGGCAAGGGTCCCCCCGACGCCTATGGGCTCTTCCGGGAAGTCCTCGAAGCGCAGGCCGCATTCCAGCAAGGGCTGCAATGCCTGCGGCCGATACCAGAACATGGTCCCGCCGGAGAAAAACTGTTCGCTGCGTGCGTATTCCCCGGGAAGTCCCATGCGAGACATCAGATCGAGGATCATGGAATATTCTGTGCTGGTACTGTATGGAGGGGTCCCTGCATGTGTCATGCCCTCTTTCAAAAATTTGTAAAAGGCCGGGAATACGCACCCCAGGTGCTGATCACTCGCAAAGGCTGCCAATGTCGCCCACACAGCCGCAGGCTGTAAGAGGTTGTCCAGCAGATAGGTACGCCATGCTGTTCCGAAACCGGGAGCTGCATATACGGATTCCTTGGCATGGACATGGCAGCACAGGTCATATTCCTGGAGCGCCTGCCCAACCCCTGACAGCCAGGGCGCCACATCGCGGCCCCTGTTGGGGGTCTGTACTATGGTGACATCTCTGGCCAGCGGCAGGACATCCTGATTGAACAACGTTTGAAGATGGCAGCGATCCGCATCCTTCACATGCGTCACGAATACATCGAAAGGAACCGGAAATTGCTGCAGGTAGCGGGAGAATTCCTGGGCAAGAGCTCCATTGTAGATGTGGATGTGCAGGCCTGTGCGCGGCGGGTCCTGACATGCGGGGCAGGAAAGGGAGGACAGAGGCAGGACATTGGCTGCATCGTCGAACCCCGTGGCGGTAAAGACCGTGGCGTGAGCCAGGTGACTGTCCAGCTTGTCTTCCAGCGACAGGGGGCGCTCCAGATAGACCGGGTCGGGGAAGATGATGTCGCGGAGCGCCGCGCGGTTGCTCAGGGGCTTTTTCTGGAACCACTGGCGGAAGATCTCCAGTGCGCCATCCGCACGGGCACCCGCCAGAAGCGGACTGTACTGGCCGAATCTGTCAAGTGTTGCCTGGACATAGTCCAGGCAGCTGGCATGCGCGGAGTCAAGGGCCCCGCGCATGGCGGGGGACGGTGCAAAGGCCTCATGACGGGGATGGCCCTGCGCATCAAAATCGACCACCCCTCCGCAGCAGGGCGAGAACAGCTCCTCAAGCAGAAGATACCAGGGGAAGAACTCCTCCCCACTCATGAGCAGGAAGGTACGCGTGGCATTTTTTTTGTCCGCGGCCTGGTTGGTCTCGTTCTGCCAGCAGTAGAGCTTGTCGCAGGGCTTGCCCGTGATGGCCGAGAGCGCCGTGGCGACGGAACCGGAATACCCCACATCGAAGACCAGGAAGCGCTGCGCATCTTCCGGGAGAACGGTGGCGTAGTACCGCCTGGCCCGTGCCTTGCGCCCTTCCATGAGACCGGTGATCTGCGGTTCAAGGCGTTTCAGGATGCCAAGGCATTGGTCCTGCTGCTTGCAAAAAGGCAGCGTCTGTTCTGCCGGAGACAGCAGAGCCAGCAGCGGCGCGGCGTCCGCTCCGAAATGCCCGCGCAGCAGGTCGGCCAGGGTATAGCTGTCCATGTCAGCGGCCACCTTGCGCGTACGGGCATAGTCAATGAAGGAATCCGCCAGAAAGGGGAAGTACGCCCGGCGTCCGGCATGGAAATAGACCCCTTCCGGTCCCCCCAGTTTTTCCTGCAGCACGGCATGGACACGGGAAGGCAGCCAGCCGTCGCGCGAGGCATAATAGACGCGTGGGCAGCCTTCCCGCATGGCGATGTCCCGTGCCCTGAGGCACAGGGCGGTCACCAGCGGGCCCAGGGCAAGGCGGGAGAAGGCCGCAGTGTCCGGGCAGCGATCCAGCGTTTCGGGCGAGCGTTCCGGCCTGGCAAAGATGCGGTCGATGGCCTGCCCCAGCAGCAGGCCCCACAGCGGCTCCTGCCGGGCCGTCGCGAGCAGCACGGCGGCCATATCCCCGCCGCGTGCGCGCAGCATCTGCCGGACAGAGGGGATATGCACGGCAGCCATGCCCCTGCCCAGCGGGATGGCCACATCACTGCGGGTGTCGTCGCCCATATGCAGCACATTGGCCGCATCCACCTGCTCTTTGCGCAGCATGATGTCAAAAAGGGCACCGGAGTCGCTTTTGCGGGCCTTGTGTTCTGCCGAGACGTAGACGGTCTCCACAGCCGCAAAACCTTTTTCATGCAGCACTTGGAGCAGGAACGAGGAAGGCAGGTACATATCGCTGACAGCGATGATGCGCTTGCCGGCAGCCCGGGCTGCGCGACACAGCTCGAGCATGCCGGGGCGTGGCCGCAACAGGGTACGCTCGCACAGCATCTCTTCATGCTTCAGGCGCGCGGCCGTTTCGGGGGAAAGGCCGTGCCTGCGCTGGATATGGGCATAGATGTCGTCCAGTGTGGCGTAAGGATCCCCCAGCTCTTTTTCCGCATGCCAGCGCAGGGCCACGAAATCCAGGTGGAGCTCCTCATTGACCCTGGCGGCGACGAGATGGAAGATGTCCCGTGGATCGTCGATGACCGGACGGGTCAGCAAGGTATCGAAGATGTCGAGGCTCAGGACCCGCACGGAGGGGGCCTGCACCATGCGGACAAGCGAATCCTGGCTCAGGGGCGGCAGGGGAGGAGGCGGCGGCAGCGCGCAGGCCGGATCGGCAGAGGGCAGGGCAGCGGGGAGGATGCCAAGCCAGCGCTGCAGCGGCCGCAGGCAGATCCGCAAGGCGGACCGCGCCACGAACTTCAGGTTCCTGCGGTGCGCGATCTCGATGCCTGCCCGCATGGGATAGAAAACTATCAGGTTGAACAGCCTGCCGCGTTTCCTGACGAGCAGGGGACCCGCCTTGATGACCTTGCCGAAAAAATACCAGGGGCCCAGACGCAGCGCGGAGAACCATTCCCGCCCGAAAACGATGAAGGAGGCGGGCAAAAGACAAAGGGCCGCCATGATGCGATGGAACATATGATCTACCTGTGGGATCCTGTGTGCAGGAACAGCCTGCCTTGGCTGGTGCCTGTCATGGATACCGTTATTTCAGCCCGGGGTTTTCCCGGCCGATGTTGAAATAGAACCTGGCCCGGGCACTGTGATAGTCCGCCAGTGCCTGGCTGGCATCACGTTCAGCCTCTGTCAGGCGTACCTGGGCATCTACCAGGTCCGTGATGGTCCCGATATTGGTCATGTAGCGTTTTTGGGACATGGCGTAATTTTCCCGGGCCGAGTCGACGCCGTAGCGGGTCGTCGTGATGAGCTCCTTGGCGGCGTCCATGTCCAGCATGGCACGGATGACATCGGTACGCGCCCCGGCCATGGCATCCTCAAAATCTTTTTGCAGCGCTTTTGCCCTGTTCCGCTCGGCAAGGGTGTTGAACACGGCGCTGCCGCCGCTGAACACGTCCCAGGTAAAATTGATGCCCGCGGCCCAGTAGTTGCGGGTATAGTCATTGTAGCGCCGGTCGTCGAAGTCCCGGCTGTAGCGCATGTCGTCGTAGCTGGCATCGACGCGCGGCAGGAATTCCCCCATGGCGATGTGGACGTCCTTGAAAGCCACGGCCACGCTTTTCTGGGCCACGATCAGGTCGGGACGGCTGTAGAGAGCCGTCTTGATGGCCTGTTCCTCGGTATAGGTGACGGTACCGTCAAAGTCCTTGAGGCGTCCGGCATAGGTGACCCGTTCGTTGGGCGGGAATCCGAGATAGCGGTTGAGCTGCACTTCCGCATTGCGGATGTCGTTCCTGCAGCGGATGACTTCCTGCTGGGCCCGGGAAATCTCCACCCGGTTTTGCAGCACGTTGGCATAGGGGGCCATGTCCACACGGACGAAGGCTTCGGAGGCCTCCAGCTGTTTCTGGATGCGCCTTACCGATTCTTCCGCTGTGGAAAGGTTTTCACGGGCCTGCAGCAGCGCCAGGAACTGCAGCTGGACGTTGGTGATGAGTTCCAGGCGGGCCTGGCGGTGCCTGGCATCTTCCACATCCACCTGCAGCAGGGATTTCTGCACGTTGTTCAGGTGGGCAAAGCCGGCAAACAGGGAAAGCGTCAGTCGCCAGCCCTGCGTCCAGGTCTTGCTGCTCATGTCGTCGGAGCTGTAGGTCTGCACTTCTTTTTTGTTCTTGAGCACGCTGTGCGAGCCCACAAGGGATACCCGCGGCCAGAAGTAGCTCTGGGCCACGCCGACATTCATGCGCGCCTGTTCCAGCACCAGCAGTTTTGACTGGATGGTGGGGTTGACATCCAGAGCACGGCTGACGGCCTGTTCCAGGGAAAAGCTGGCAGCATGGGGGCTGCCGGGCCACAGGCACACGAGAGCGGCGACCAGGATGGCCAAACGTTTCATAGATCCTCCTGTTTCGGTCAGGGGCGCCTGATGGTTCAGCGTCCGTCCTTCTCAAGCACGCACAGCAGGTCCCGGCCGTCCTCCAGCGTCAGGAAAGGGCCCTGCAGGCTCCAGGTCCGTGTCTTGTCCAGCAGGGCGGCCAGCGCGTGCATGCCGATCATGGCGAGCATCTCCCTGTTTTCCCTGCCCGGGGAAAAGCGCAGCCCCCGGGCATCCGTCACATAGGGTACCTGCAGATAGAGCCCCCTGGATGCGATCTCCAGGCTGCCCGTGGTCCCGGAAGTGGCGGTGAACAGGCAGCTGGCCTGCGTCCCGTCTGCCAGCTCCAGGCGCCAGGGGTGCGCTTCCGTCGCGGCATGGAGGTCCGGCCCTGTTTCGATGGCCCCCCGCGGCAGGCGGGAGGAGGCGGACAGCACACGGATGACCTCCAGTTTCCCGGGATGAAGGCGGCATTCGGCCTCCACGAACACAGGCGACGGTCCTTGCAGCAGGGGACGGAGCAGGGGCGCGTCCCTGTCCAAAAGGAAGACCAGTCCGGCGCTGCCTTCCCGCAGCGTCGGCACGCCGTGCCGTACCTCCAGGATCCCCATGACCCTCACGGGGGCTGTGCCGGGCGCATCGAGGCGAAAGCGCACCCCCAGGCTGCGCTGGCCCTTCAGGGGCATGTCCGCGTACAGTGTCTGGCTGCGTCCCAGACTGAGCAGGCGCGACATGCCGTAGGCATTGTGCAGGTACAGCATGCCCCCCTGCCGCACCTGCAGCCAGCGGCCTGTGGTCGTGCGCCGCAGCCGGGGCTCCCCGGAAATCTGGATGTCCTCGGAAAGTTCAAAAAAGTGCCGGTCCAGCAGGCGGAGGCACGCCGTATAGCGCAGGTCATGCTCCTGATGCCCCACCCTGTAGACCTGCCCGGCCTGCAGGGTGGGGAAGAGGACGGCCGCCGCGGCTGGCGCCGGAGAAAGGGCCTGGAGCAGCGCGCACCAGCACAGGGCAAGCAGGGCGCAGGCCTGCCGGCAGGCGGGGGGCACCGCAGCGGGCCGGCAGGGGCAGAGGCGGGCCCTGAAGCGGGCCCCCGGGAGGCAGCGCATGTCCCGTCACTCCCGCAGGGCGCGATCCCAGCTTTTGAGCAGGGGCTCGAACATGTAATAAAGCACCGTGCGCTTCCTGGTGGTGATGAACACCGTGGCGGGCATGCCGGGCGAAAGGTAGAGCTTGGCATCCTTCAGGGCCTGGGGGTCGATGACCACATAGCAAAGATAGTAGGGCATGGTCCCTGCGGCGGTCTTGTCCTCCAGGCGGTCGGCCGAGATATAGGTCACCTTGGCCGGGATGTGGGGGACGATGCGCGTATCGAAGGCATCCAGCTGCACCAGGGCGTCCTGCCCGATGTAGACTTCGGTGATCTTGTTGATGGGGACATGGGTCTCCACGATGAGCGGGGTATCGTGGGGCACGATGTCCATCAGGGGCTCGCCCGGCCGGACGACACCGCCGCGGGAGTGGACCTTGAGGTCGACCACCTTGCCGCTGACAGGGGCCTTGACCTGCAGGCGTTTTTTGGCATCGCGCAGGGGGCGGATGCGTTCGCGGGTCTGGATGATGTCGTTTTCCAGTTTTCCGGCCTCACTGGTGGCTTCTTCCACAAAGCGGTTGCGCAGGTCTTCCATGCGCAGGCGCAATTCGGCGTCGCGCTGCTTCGTTTCGGCGATGGCCTGGCGCAGGCGGCCCCGTTCGCCCATATGGCTGGCCAGGTTGCGTTCCAGTTCCAGGATCTGGGATTTTTCCAGATAGCGTTCCTTGTAAAGCTGGCGCTTGGCCCGCAGCTCCTCGTTGAGGGTGCCGATGATGGTGGTCTCGGCCCTGACCTGGTCCTCAAAGCCGCTCACCTGGGCCTGCAGCTGGGCTATCTGGGTCTCCAGCAGGGAAAGCTGGCCGCGCAGGGCCTCTTTGCGGGCCTGGAAGATCTTTTGCTCGTTGTCCAGCACGTCCGCGCTGTTCACCGTGCGGGCCAGTTCCACCAGGCCATCGGGCCAGACCAGCTCGTCGCTGAAAGATTTTTCGGCCAGGGCACGGGAGTGCGCGGCCCACTGGGCCACCAGCTGTTTTTGCAGCATGTTCTCCGAGGCATCCACCTGCACGGATTCCAGTTCCACCAGCACCTGGCCTTCCGCCACGTCCTGCCCTTCGCGCACGAGGATGGTGTCCACGATGCCGCCTTCCAGATGCTGGACGGTCTTGCGCTCGCTTTCCACCTTGATCTTGCCGGGGGCGACCACGGCGCCGCTGATCTCGCCCCAGAAGGCCCAGGCGCCCAGCACGCCGAAAAAGAGCAGGATCACCGCCAGCCCCTGGCGTATGATGCTGCGGGGATCTTCGACGGCGCTGTTTTTCCTGCTGCCGGGGTCGCGGTCCTCACCGTGGCCGGTGCCGGCCGTGCCGGCCGGGACTTTGGCCGGGGTGATGCGGGCGATGGTGCGCCCTGTGGTCTCCAGGGGCGTATTTTCGTTGGGGGACGTATCAGGCATTGCCGCCGGCCTCCTGCGTTTTTTGCAGGGCTTCCTGCTGTTTCTGCAATGCCTGCTGCCGGGCGAGCTTTTCCTGCTGCACGCGGGCCTGTGCGGCCTGTTCCTGCTGGTGGCGCATGGCGGCCAGTTTTTCCAGCACGGCCTGACGGGGACCGGAAAGGGCTATCTGGCCCTCCTGCATGACGATGATGTTGTCCACGATGTTGAGGATGCTGGGCTTGTGGGTGACCAGCACCACGGTGGCCTTGCGCTGCTTGAGGTTCAGCACGGCGCGGGCCAGCTGCTGCTCGCCCTCTTCGTCCAGGTTGGAATTGGGCTCGTCCAGCACCACAAGGCGGGGATCGCCGTACAGGGCGCGGGCCAGCCCGATGCGCTGGCGCTGGCCGCCGGAAAGGGCCGCGCCGTGTTCGCCTATCTGGGTGTCATAGCCTTTGGGCAGGCCCAGCACCATGGTGTGGACACCGGCCATCTGCGCGGCGGCGATGACTTTCTGGCTGTCCACGTCGCCCATGCGGGCGATGTTCTCGGCCACGGAACCCGCAAAAAGTTCCACATCCTGCGGCAGATAGCCGATGTAGGGGCCCAGCTTCTCGGAATCCCAGCTGTGGATATCGGCGCGGTCGATGCGCACCTTGCCGGCGGTGGGCGCCCAGATGCTGAGCAGCAGCTTGCACAGGGTGGACTTGCCGGCGGCACTGGGGCCGATGATGGCCAGGCTCTGCCCGGCAGGCAGGCGGAACGAGACCCCCCGGACAAGGGGGCGGCCGTTGATGGTCAGGAACAGGTTTTCCGCCGTCAGCTCGCCGGCGGGGGCGGGCAGATCCATGACAGGCGGGGCGGGAGGCGTGTCCAGCAGCTTTTTCAGATGCCTGTAGGAGCTGCGGGCATCCAGCGATTGCTTGTAGGTGGCCATGGCCTGGTCGATGGGCGCCAGGGCGCGGCCCATGACGATGGAGGCCGCGATCATGACGCCGGCCGTGGATTCGTGCATGACGGTCAGATAGGCGCCCACGGCATAGATGGCCACCTGCAGGCCGGTGCGCAGGGATTTGCTCACGGCCCGCAGCAGGCCGGCCTTGTGGCTGGCGCGGGTCTGCAGGCCGATGACGGCGTCATTGAGGCGGCGCCAGCGCGCGGTCACATGGCCCACCATGCCCATGGCGCGCACGATGCTGGCATTGCGCAGGGCCGCGCCGGTGAACCCGGCGGCCATGGCATTGAGGCGGGTGGCGTTCTCCAGGCGGGTGCGGGTCAGGCGTTCGGTCAGCACGCCCAGGATGAAGACGATGACCCCGCCCCCCACGGCCACCCAGCCCAGGGCCGGATGCAGCACGAAGATCAGGGCAAAGTAGATGGGCATCCACGGCAGGTCGAAAAAGGCGAACACGGCGTTGCCGCCAAGAAAATTGCGCAGCTGCTGCACGTCGCGCAGGTTGCCCTGGCTGGCGGCCCCGCCCGGAGCGGCGGCGGCATGCCTGAGGTTCATGCCGAGCACGGTGGCGCTGAGCATGTTGTCGAAGGCGATGCCCGCCCGCACCAGAAGGCGGGAGCGTATCCACTCCAGCAGGGCCAGCACGACCAGGCAGATGACGGCGGCAAGAGTGATGACGGCGAGGGTGGAGAGGTTGTAGCTGGTCAGGACCTTGTCATAGACCTGCAGCATGTAGATGGAAAAAGTCAGTTGCAGGATATTGATGAACATGCTGAAAAAAAAGGCATATCCGAAAAAATACCTGCACGAGCGCAAAAATTCTTGCATGTGGGGGCATATCCGGCGGTAGTGCCGCCCCCCGGGAAAGGACGCCTGTTGTGCAGCGTGGGGACCATGGAAGATCTGGCAGGGAGGCCCCCGGGCGACGGTTTGCAGGGCGCACTATACGCAGGAAGCCCCTGCTTGTCCAGAAGGCAAACCAACGCCAAAAAGACCACAAGAAAAATGCTTGCGGCCGCAACAAAATAATGGCATCAAAAAAATTAAAAAAGTTATACGGTTATCTCTTTTTTTATCTCTCCTGGAACAGGTTGCCGGAGCATTCCGGGCAGTGCAAACCGTCGTTGCTGCCTGCCAGGGCAGCGTTGTCTCAGCGGGGTACACCCCATTGAGGCAGGCAGGCGGCGGCAGCATGCCGGAAACACACCATACCCGGCAGACAACAATAGGGATTTACAGCTTTTGAAACGGGTCTCACGTGAACATCGGATATATTCGTGTCAGCAGCTGCGGGCAGCGTACGGACAGGCAACTGGAAGGGGTGGCGCTGGACAGGGTGTTTATGGACAAGACGAGCGGGAAAGACATGGACAGGCCGGAATTCCAGGCCTGTTTGCGTGCCCTGCAGGCAGGGGACATGCTGCATGTGCACAGCATCGACCGCCTGACACGCAGCCTGCAAGACCTGCTGGCCATACTGGAAGACATGGCGGACAGGAACGTGACTGTTAAATTCTACAAGGAAAATCTGATATTCAGCGGCGAAAGCTCGCCCTTCCAGCGTCTGCACCTGCAGATCATCGGCGCCGTGGCCGAATTCGAGCGGGCCCTCATCCGGGAGCGCCAGCGCGAGGGCATCGCCCTGGCCAAACAGCGCGGCAAATACAAAGGAAGCAAAAAACGCCTTACCGAGGACGAGATCGCCCTGCTGGCAACACGGGCCCTCAAGAACAAAGGAAACATCTTGGGGCTGGCCCGGGAGTTCGGCATCTCGCGCCAGACAGCCTACCGCTATCTGCAATACGCGCGCTGCCGCGGGCTCTCCTGTACGGCAAAAGTGCTGCCGGACATGGATGAGCTCCTGTAACCACCCGGATTGCTGCCACTATTTGGGGGAGTAAAAAAAAATTGACAATCGTTCGCAACGTAGGATAATTGAATCACCTCGTCTGGATTGCCTCAATGGGGTGTACCCCGCTGAGACAGTCCCGCAGTGATGCATTCATGGTGCGTCATGGCTGCCGCAGGCAGCCCCTGCCGCGCCTGGCCATATCTGCGGATGGCGCTCCCGTGTGCGGCACAAGGTCGCGGCCACGGGAGCAAAGGGAGGCATACCCTGTCCATCCGTACCGGTGCCGTACACCGGAGGAGGGGCGTCCCGCGCGTGCGGCCGGACAACATGTCCGGGACCGACGTGGCTAGGTACCTCCATGCTGGTGACGAGGCCGCACACTGCCGCCGGGACCCGGGCGGCCGGCGGTTCGTCCCTTCTGGGCCGCATCCGCACAGGGCGGATGCGGGATGTGCCGACAGGCACGCAACCTTTTTTCTTATCCTCCGGAGGATAACAATGGCTAATCCCAAATGGTTTGATGCTGACGTCTACATGCAGAACAAGCTGGCCCAGATGCAGGCCACGGATCCTGCCTACACCATGACGCAGCTGGTCGCTGATTTTGCGGCTGCCGGTTTTGTGGGTGATGAAGGCTATTATGCGCACTTCGTGCAGTTCGGCGCTGCCGAAGAAGTGGCCCCCAATGCCTACTTCGATGCCGATGAGTACTATGCTGCCAAGGCTGCCCAGTACTATGGCGAAGCTTTTACCGGCAGCGAGCTCCAGATCGCCCAGGTGAAGGCCCTCATCAATAAAGAGGGCATGAACGCCTGGACCCACTACCAGCAGTTCGGCTCCGCCGAAGGCGTGAACCCCTCCAACGCCTTTGATGCTTCCGACTACTGCGCCGCCAAGGCCGAAGCCATGAATGCTGCTGGTCAGAAGGATCCCGACGGCAATGATTGGACCGCCGAAAGCATCGCCAAAGCCATCGACGATGCCGGCATGAGCGTGCTGGAACACCACCTGACCTACGCCGGTACCGGTGAAGGCGAAGTGGCCGCCGGTTCTACCTATCCCGTGTCCGAAGATGAGCAGGTGGTGGTGAGCAAGCCCGGTGAGACCTTCTTCCTCACTGATCAGATCGATAATGTGAAGGGTACGGCTGGCGACGATGTCTTCAAGGCTCCTGACGGCACCATGGGTGCGTTCGATACCGTTGATGGCGGCGCCGGCAATGATACCCTGGAAGTGTACGGTGAGTCTGCTGAACTGGAGGGGACCTACACCAATATCGAGAACCTGGTCATCATGGATGCCACTACGGCCAACAATAATAAGGATATCGATCTTTCCTCCTTCTCCGGCTCGTTTACCCTCAAGGGGGGCAGCGATACTGCCGTGACGGTCACGAATGTGGCCGGTCAGAAGCTGGTGCTGGATGGCGTAACCTCTGGTACTACGCTGACTGCCAAGATGGATGGTACTCAGACCTCTGTGAAGCTGGTCAACGAAGGATCTACTAAGGCTACTTTCCAGGCGGAAGGTGACAAACTGGCAAGCATGGATCTGACCACCAATGCCAACACCACACTTGCTGATGGTAATGGCAACACTGTCAAAAATGTAGCCATCACCGCTCTTGCTGATGCCACCATCACCCTGACTGATCTCACCAATCTTGAGAATGTCACTGTGGCCGGTGCCGGTGCCGTTGAGCTGACTGTCGCTGGCTCTGTCAAGACCGTAGATGCCTCCGCTAACGCTGGTGGTGTGACCGTTGACCTGAGCAGTGCCGATGAGGCTGCCTTCACGGGCGGTGCCGGCAAGGATTCCATCACTGTTGATGGCTCCAAGGCTGCCCATGATCTGGGTGCCGGTGACGATACCCTGATTTTCACCTCCCTCGACGAGAAGGGTAGTGTTGAAGGCGGTGAAGGTACGGATACCATCTCTGTGACCCATACTAATCTGACCGCTCTGGAGACTGCGTTCAAGAATGGCGACATCACCGGCTTCGAAGTGCTGTCCGTTTCCAATCAGGCGGCTAATGGCGTTGACATGGCGAAATTCAGCGGTATCGATCATCTGGTTCTGGAAGCTGGTATCGCTGGCAGCCAGACGATCGCGAATATGCAGTCCGGCAGCACTCTGGAGCTGACCGCTGATGCTGAGAACGATTTTGCAGTGACCGTCGCCGGTGCCGACAAGGCTGCAGATGATGTCCTGAACATCGTGCTGAGCAAGGATGCTGCTCTTGCTGCCAATACGGTCGTTGTAAAGGATGTGGAGACCATCAATATCGTGGCTGACGACAGTGGCGAAGGCGCGGCTGATGCCACCCACACCATGACCCTTACTGCCGACAAGGCCACCACCGTGAAGGTGAGCGGCGACGCCGGTATGACGCTGACCCTTACGGGCTCTGATGCTGTGAAGACCATCAACGCTTCCGAAAGCACTGGCAATGTGACGATCAGCGATGCTCTGAAGGGGGTGACCTTCACGGGCGGCGCCGGTGATGACACTGTTACGCTGGACGCTGGCAATACCGTTACCGGCGGCGCCGGTGACGACACCTTTACCATCAACTTGAACACTGCCGTGAATGACCGTTCCGTGATCACCGACTTCGGTGCTGGTGACACGATCAAGATGGGTAGTAGCGCCAATGGTAGCGGTGCTGATAACGCTCTGGGCGATGCCCTGGTGGTCAATGACCCCAAGGCTACGCTGGATGACTACGTGAATGCCGCCACCCAGGCGGAGGGTGTTGCCTGGTTCCAGTACGAAGGCAATACCTATGTGGTAGTCAATGATGGTGCGGCTGGCTTTGACGCTAAAGCGGACTACATCGTGCAGCTCTCCGGCAGCGTGGATCTGAGCGATGCCGTGATGGACAGCGGTAGCCTGACCCTCGGTGCCTAGTCCCCATCCCTCCCACTGACTGATACAGGCGCCCTCCCGTCCACGGGGGGGCGCCTTCACAAAGCGGCGCCCCTGTGTCCCGCCGGGGCAGAGCGGCGCCGCGGCATATTTTGCAAGATCGTGCATATGTCCTCTCCTGCTGTCAGCATCATCGTGGCCAGCTACAACTATGAGCAATGGCTGCCCCAGGCCCTGCAAAGCGCGCTGGACCAGTACGTTGCGGATTTTGAACTGCTGGTGGTGGACGACGGTTCCGCGGACGGCTCCCCGGCCGTGGCGCGGGAGTTCGCCGCGCGGGATGCCCGCGTGCGCGTCCTCACCCATGCGGACGGCGGCAACCACGGCCTGCCCGCCACCCTGGCGCTGGGGCTGGCCGCCGCGCGCGGCCAGTGGACGGCCTTTCTGGAAGCCGATGACGTCTGGCTGCCGGACACCCTGTCCCTGCGGCTGGCCGCCGCGGCCGGCACGGATGCCGGGGTCATCTTCAACGATGTGGAGCTCTGGCCCATGCCCGGCGCGGCCACAGGCTGGTTCACGGGCTATGTGCCGCGCGTCATGGCCGGACATGCCCGCCGGGGCGGGGCAGGGCAGCGGGACTTTTCCCTGTGCGGGCCCATGCTGGTGGAGAATGTCATCCCCACCTTTTCCTGTGCCATGGTGCGCACGGAGCTTTTGCGTGCCTGTGACTGGCAGTCGCCGGTGCCGCGCTGGACGGACTGGTGGCTGTGGTGCCAGCTGGCCTGCCGCACCCGCTTTTTCTTTGTGCCGCACAGGCTCGTGCGCTGGCGCCTGCATGCGGGCAGCCAGCATCACGGCGTGGGCGGCGGCTACCTGCACGATTACGCCCGCATGGGCCGGGGCCTGGCCCGTCTGCTGGGGCCGGAGCTCACGGCCGGGGGCCGGCGGCGCTGGCTGTGGTACCTGCGCCTGCCCGCCCCGCTGCGGCTGGCGGTACGCCTGGGCCGCATGGTCATGTACCAGGGCCCGCGCAGGAGCCTGCGGCAGGTGGCGGAGCGTCTGGCCAGGCGCACACGGTGACGCACCCGTGGCGGATCTGTCCCCCGCAGCGTCCGGGTGGTATCTTCTGGGCACAAACATGTTCCAGAATATGGCATGCAGGCCAAAAAAATGACCGCAGGGGCAGAAAAAACGCTTTTTTGTGTCACATGACTTACAGGTGGTGGACGGATGGATGCCATGCAGGATCTTGGTGAGCGTATCCGGCGGGTACGCGGGTACACGTCACAGGAGGCCTTTGCCCGGCAGCTCGGTATCAGCAAGGGGGCACTGGGCTGTTACGAGCGGGGCGTCAACTGCCCCAATGTGGAAGTCATCCTGAATATCTCCCGCTTGCGCCACGTCAGTCTGGAGTGGCTCATGACCGGCAAAGGCGACATGGCGGATGCGCCGGGCCCCGCGGAGCCCGCTCCGGCAAGCTGCGCGCCGGGACTGGCGGCACAGCCTGCGGGCGGCGAGGCCGGGGAACTGCTGCGCCGTCATTGTGCCTGGCTGCAGCAGCGGCTGGATGCCATGGAGGAGGAACGCCGCGACCTGAGCCGCGAGAACAGGCTCCTCTGGCAGCGCACTGCCGACCTGGGGCAACGCCTTGCGCGGCTGGAACAGGCCGGCGGGGAAGAGGACGGGGCCGCGGCGCAGGATGGTGCGGCATCGTCCCGCAAGATGTGATGCGCAACGGCCCGGCAAAGGCGCCCTGACGGCCTGGCTGTGCCGGCTGGAGGGGCCCCGTCGGGAAAGGTGAAGAAGGAGAACATTCGACATGCAGGTGCTGTATCTGGTCACCGGGGGCTGTGGTTTCATCGGTTCCTGTTTCGTGCTGCGTGCCCGTGCCGCCGGCATCCCCGTCATCGATCTGGACAGGCTGACCTACTGCGGCAATCCCGAGAACCTTGCCCCCCTGGATCATGATCCGGGCCATGTGCTGGTGCAGGGCGACATAGCCAACAGGGACCTGGTGGCGTATCTGCTGCGCACGCACCGTCCTTCGGCCATCGTCCATTTTGCCGCCGAAAGCCACGTGGACCGTTCCATCAGCGATCCCGGCGTCTTTGTGCGCACCAACGTGATGGGGACCGCCAACCTGCTGCATTGCGCCCTGGACTACTGGCAGGGCCTTGCCGGGCAGGAAAGGCAGGCCTTCCGGTTCCTGCATGTCTCCACCGACGAGGTCTTCGGCTCCCTGGGGCCGGATGACGCGCCTTTCCGGGAGGATACCCCCTACGCCCCCAACAGCCCCTATTCCGCCAGCAAGGCGGCCAGCGACCATCTGGCGCGGGCCTTTAGCCATACCTACGGCCTGCCCGTGCTGGTGACCAACTGTTCCAACAATTACGGGCCGCGCCAGTTCCCGGAAAAGCTCATCCCGCTGTTCATCTCCCGCGCCCTGGCCGGGGAGCCCATGCCCCTGTACGGGTCGGGGCGGAACGTGCGCGACTGGCTGTATGTGGAGGAGCATTGCGAGGCGCTGGAGCGCGTGCTGCGGCATGGCCTGCCCGGGCGCAGCTACAATATCGGCGGCAATTGCGAGCGCAGCAACCTTGAGCTGGTGGACAGCCTGTGCCGCGCGCTGGACAGCGAGCGCCCCCGGCAGGCCGGCTCCTACCGGGATCTGGTGTGCCGTGTGGCCGACAGGCCCGGCCATGACTGGCGCTATGCCATGGATACCGCACGCATGCGGGACGAACTGGGCTGGCAGCCGCGTGTGGGGCTGGAGGAAGGCATGCTCCGTACCGTGCGCTGGTATCTGGAGCACGAAGGCTGGATGGAGCGGGCCCGCCGGCGCGCGGCCCGATGAGATTTTCCCGGCGATGATGCACCGGGAGCGGCATGCGGACCGGGCAGGCCTCCCTGTCAGTTGCCCGGTCCCCGGTGCGGAGTGCGGCCGGCCGTGCCGGTCGTGCACAGGCGTGTGTCCGCCGGGATGCCGCATGCCGCAGGCAGGGGGCAGCCATGCTCCCTGCCGTCCCCGCGGGGAGTGCCGCGTGGCATGTCCCCGGTGTGTCCGTCTCTCCCATGCCGTCTGCTGTACCACCTTCCGCGGCAGCGGTGTGATGCGGCACCCGGGCACGGCACCGGGCCGTACTCCAGCCGCAAGGCCGGTTTTCCGGGCTGCGGAGCCGCCGCGGGCTCACCGTGCCCGGGCCGTGCATGCCGCACGGCGGCAGGGGGGAGGAGTGGCCCCCCTGCCTTTGGGGCGCGGCAGCCCGGCACAACGCGGCATCCGCCCCTGACGATGGCCCGGCAGGGCCGTTTTTAGCGAGCGAGGCTCCCTCATGACACAACAACGCAAAGGCATCCTGCTTGCCGGCGGATCGGGCACGCGCCTGTATCCCCTGACGCGCAGCATCAGCAAACAGCTCATGCCGGTCTATGACAAGCCCATGATCTATTATCCCCTCAGTGTTCTCATGCTGGCGGGCATCCGGGATATCGCCATCATCTCCACCCCCGTCCACCTGCCGCTGTTCGAGGATCTTTTGGGTGACGGCAGGCGCTGGGGCTGCGCTTTCTCCTACATCGAGCAGCCCCGCCCCGAAGGGCTGGCGCAGGCCTTTTTGCTGGCGGAGGACTTTCTTGCCGGGGATCCGGCCTGTCTTGTCCTGGGCGACAACATCTTTTTCGGCCACGGGCTGGATGCCCTGCTCCGGCATGCCATGGCACAGGGAAAGGGGGCCACGGTCTTTGGCTACCATGTGACCGATCCCCAGCGCTATGGCGTCGTGGCGTTCGATGCGCAGGGACGGGCCACCAGCATCGAGGAAAAGCCGGAGGAGCCCCGCTCCAATTTTGCCGTGACCGGGCTTTACTTCTATGACGGTGACGTGGTGGACATGGCCCGCCAGGTGCGGCCCTCGGCCCGTGGCGAGCTGGAGATCACGGACCTGAACAACATGTATCTGGAAAAGGGCCTCCTGCAGGTGGAGCTCATGGGGCGCGGCATGGCCTGGCTGGATACCGGCACCCACGATTCCCTGCTGGCTGCCGCCAATTTCGTGCAGACCGTCCAGATGCGGCAAGGCCTGAAGATCGCCTGCCCCGAAGAGATCGCCTGGCGCAAGGGCTACATCTCCGCCGATGATGTGCGGGCCCTGGCCCACGAGATGGACAAGAACCAGTACGGGCAATACCTGTACGAACTGGTGGACATGGGAGGGACAGCATGGAAGTGACGGCAACGGGCATCGAAGGCGTGCTGCTGGTCAAGCCAAAGGTATGGGGCGACGAGCGCGGCTATTTTGTGGAGACCTGGCAGCGTCAGCGCTACGCGGCAGAAGGTGTGGCCCTGCCCTTCGTGCAGGACAACCACTCCATGTCACGCCGGGGCTGCCTGCGCGGGCTGCACTTCCAGAAAAAGCATCCGCAGGGCAAGCTGGTCATGGTCTCGCTGGGCCAGGTCTTTGATGTGGCCGTGGACATCCGCCCCGGCTCGCCCACATTCGGCCAGTGGTACGGTACGGTACTTTCCGCGGCCAACCAGCACCAGCTCTGGATCGCTCCGGGGCTGGCCCACGGCTTTGCCGTGCTGAGCGATGTGGCGCACTTCCATTACAAATGCACCGACTACTACCATCCCGAAGACGAAGGCTGCATACGCTGGGATGATCCCGATCTTGCCGTGGACTGGCCTGTGGCTGGGCCGCACTGCTCGGACAAGGACAGGCAGGGGATGAGTTTCAGGGAATACTGCGCCGGGTGTGGCGCCCTTATGGGATAGGAGGGGGCCATGTCCCGCACGACTGTCATGCTTACCGGTGGCAAGGGGATGCTCGGCAGGACCCTTTGCCGTGAACTGGAAGGGTTCGAGGTCATCCCCACGGACCTTCCCGGGACGGATATCCTGCAGGAAGACGCTTTTGCCCGCCAGCTGGACAGGACGGCGCCGGATGTGGTCATCCACTGTGCGGCCATGACCGCCGTGGACAGATGCGAGGCGGAACCGGATCTGGCCTATCGCCTCAATGCCCTGGGATCAGCCAATGTGGCGGCCGCGTGTGCCCGGCGCGGCATACGGCTCGTGGCCCTGTCCACGGACTATGTCTTTTCCGGTGCGGGGCAAAGACCGTACCATGAATTCGATGTGCCGGATGGGGGCATCAATGTCTACGGGCAGAGCAAATGGGCGGGCGAACAGGCGGTCCGCACCCATTGCCCGGATCATGTCATCGCCCGCATCTCCTGGCTGTACGGCCCCGGCGGGCCCAGCTTCGTGCATACCATGCTGCGCCTGGCCCGGCAGGGGCACGAGGTGCTCCGGGTCGTGGACGACCAGCGCGGCAACCCCACCAGCACCCGTGCGGTCGCGGCGGCCCTGCGGCACATACTGCTTCGCCCCGGTCTGGTGGGCACGTTCCATCTGACCTGCGAGGGCGAGACCACCTGGTATGGCTTTGCCCGCGAGATCTTTCGCCTTGCCGGCATGGCACAGCGCGTGGAGCCCTGTACCTCGGCGGAATATGCCACGCCGGCCCGGCGTCCGGCGAATTCCTGTCTGGAAAAACGCATGCTGCGTCTGCTCGGCCTGCCGCCCATGCCCCGCTGGCAGGAAAGTCTGGCGGACTTCATGCGCGCACAGGCGCGTGAGCTGGGCCTTCCCGCGGCGCCCGTGCCCGATGCCGGCCGGTGATGGCCGGTGCTCCGCGCAGCGGCCGTCATGGTTTCCTGGAACGAAAGCCGGAGGGATATCCTCCGGCTTTTTTGCTGTGGCCGGACAGGGAGGATGCCTTTTTCCGCGATCGATATGCCCGGCACACCCTATGTCCCGATGGCCTGCACCGGGGGCGTGGCCCCGTGGCGCCTGGCGGCCCGGACGTGCCCGGAGCCGCCTGCCCGTGCGTTTAGTCGCGCCGGGGCTGCCGGATCATGCTGCGGCAAGACGGCCGCCGGGCACCCCGTCTGGCCGGCCGCCTTCCTTGACGCCGTCATGTCAAGGCGGTAAGGAAAACGGACGCTTGTCACCAAACTGTCACCAAAGCGCCATAGACTGAAAGATTCCTTGAGGAGGAAACATGAAAAAGATCCTTGCTTTCCTGGCCGTGGCCCTGCTGGCCATGCCGCTGGCGGCTTCTGCGTGGACCCCCGACGGCGATGTGACCGTCATCGTGGCTTACAAGGCCGGTTCCGGCACGGATACGGGGGCGCGCCTGCTGGCGTCCCAGGCCGAGAAATATGTGGGCAAGACCCTCATCATCAACAACCTGCCCGGCGGGGACGGCAAGATCGGCTGGACCGAGCTGGTCAACGCCAAGCCCGACGGCCGGACCATCGGCTTCATCAACCTGCCCACCTTCACCACCCTGGCCGTGCAGCCCGGTTCCACCTTTGCCGTCAGCGATGTGGTGCCCGTCTGCAACCAGCTGAGCGAGACCGGCGTGGTGGTCGTGCGCGCCGACAGCCCCTGGAAAAGCCTCAAGGAGCTGGTGGATGCCTGCAAGGCCAAGGGCAACCTGCGCTGCTCCACCAACGGGGTGGAAGCGTCCAACCATACCGCTGCCCAGCTGCTGGCCACTTCCGCCGGCTTCAACTACAAGGCCATCCCCTACGGCGGCACCGCCGACCAGCTGCTGGCCCTGCGCCAGGGCGAAGTGCACTTCTCCTGCGCCAAGGTGGCCGACGTGGCCGCCCTGTGCAGCGGTGACAAGCCCGAGCTGCGCATCCTGGGCGTGTTCAACACCGCCCGCCTGCCGGAGTATCCCGATGTGCCCACTCTGGGCGAGCTGGGCTACTACAAGGAATGGTACGGTTCCGCCCGCGCGCTGGTGCTGCCCAAGGGCACCCCGCAGGAGATCGTGGACTTCTATGTGGAAGCCTTCCGCAAGACCATGCAGGACCCCGCCTGCATCGAGGCCCACAACAAGGCCGGCATGAGCCTTGACTTCAAGGACAACAAGCAGCTGGCCGAGCTCATCGCCGCGCAGGAGATCTTCTGCCGCGACGTGGTCTCCAAGCTGTACAAGAAGTAATTTCCGACATGTCCAGGCGGGGAAGGGCGACCTTTCCCGCCGTTTTGATTCAGGCGGTCCGCATGAAACGATCCGATATCGGCGTGACGGCACTGGTGTATGCCTTCACGCTCTTTTTTCTGTACATGACCCTGGAGCTGCCGCCGGACGCGCAGACCTATCCCCTCTGCCTCATCACCGGCCTGCTGGTCCTCAACACCTGCTATCTGGGCCGCTGCCTGTGGCAGCTGCGCCGCCGGACGGGCATCCGCAATGACCTGCCCGAGCTGTTCGCGGGTTTCCAGTGGGGGCAGTTCGCCTTCATCTGCCTGGGCTGCGTGGTCTACATGCTGCTCATGCATGTGGCGGGCTTTTATGTGGCCAGCATCTGCTATCTTGTGGGCACGCTGGCCTTTTTGCGTGTCCCGCGCTGGCATATCGTGCTGACGGTCGTTGTCATGGCCGCGCTCATCTACGCGGTGTTCACGCTTTTCCTCAAGGTCCCGCTGCCTGTGGGCCTGCTGTTCAAGTAAGGGGATCGTCATGACGGATACTCTGGCTCTCATGGCTGCGGGCTTCCTGCATGCCATCACGCCCATCAATCTGCTGGCCATGCTGGCGTCCACCATCGTGGGCATCACCATCGGCTGCCTGCCCGGCCTTTCCGCCGCCATGGGCGTGGCGCTGCTGCTGCCCGTCACCTTCGGCATGGATCCGGCCACGGGCCTGATCGTGCTGGGCGGCATCTACTGCGGCGCCATCTTCGGCGGCTCCATCAGCGCCATCCTCATCCATACGCCCGGTACGCCCGCCTCGGCGGCCACCGCCATCGAAGGCTATCAGCTCACCCTGCGCGGCAAGGCGGCCAAGGCCCTGTTCACGGCCTGCTTCGCCTCCTTCTGCGGCGGTCTTTTGAGCTGCATCTCGCTGTACTTCTTCTCCCCGCTGCTGGCGCAGCTGGCCATGAAGTTCAAGAGCCCGGAATATTTCTGGCTCTCGCTCTTCGGCCTGACCATCATCGCGGGCGTGTCGTCCAAGTCCATCCTCAAGGGCCTCATCTCCGGCGGCATCGGCCTGCTCATCTCCACCATCGGCATGGACCCCATGGAGGGGGTGCCGCGTTTCATGTTCGGGCAGACCACCCTGTACAACGGCGTCAACACCACCTGCGCCCTCATCGGCCTGTTCTCCATGTCGCAGGTGCTCATCCTGGCGGAAAAGCGCATCGTCCAGCGGCCCAGGGCCTCGGCCATGACCGACCGCTTCGGCCTGAGCAGGGCGGAATACAGGCGCATCACCCCCACCATCATCCGCTCGTGGCTCATCGGCAACATCGTGGGCATCCTGCCCGGTGCAGGGGCCTCCATCGCCTGCTTCATGGGCTACAATGAGGCCCGCCGCTTCTCCAAACACAAGGAGGAGTTCGGCAAGGGCTCCATCGAGGGCGTGGCGGGCTCCGAGGCCGCCAACAATGCCGTGACCGGCGGCTCGCTCATCCCCACCCTGACCCTGGGCATCCCCGGTGAATCCGTGACCGCCGTACTCATGGGCGGCCTCATCATCCACGGCCTGCAGCCCGGGCCGGAGCTGTTCACCACCTATGCCGGCATGACCTATACCTTCTTTGCCGGTTTCGTGCTGGTGCAGTTCTTCATGCTGGGCGTGGGCATGCTGGGCTGCAAGGGCTTTGCCCAGATCTCCCGCCTGTCCGACGCCATCCTCATCCCGTCCATCTTCCTGCTGTGCGTGGTCGGTTCCTACGCCATCCACAACAACGTGGTGGAGGTGGTCATCATGCTCATCTTCGGTGTCATCGGCTATCTGGCGCGCAAGTTCGATTTCAATGCCGCCGCCATCGTGCTGGGCCTGATCCTCGGTCCCATCGGCGAACGCGGCCTGCGCCGCTCGCTGCTCATCAGTGACGGGGACCCGTCCATCCTCTTCTCCACGTCCCTGTGCTGGATCCTGATCGCCCTGTGCGTGCTGGGCGTGCTGTCGCCCCTGCTCATGGAACGTATGGAGCGTCGCATGCGGGAAAGCGCCGAGAGCTAGATGCCAGATCACGTTCGACGGCCATGACCGCACGGCCCGGGCGTTTTCGGACGGTCCCGGCATGGAACGGTCTGCGGACAAGGGCGGCGGATACTCCTGACCGGGAGCGTCCGCCGCCCTTTTTGCGCTGCGGCAGCGGGGAAACGATGCCCGGATACGGGAAAAGACGGCCGCAAGGGACCGCTTTCCCCTGCAAACGGGCCTGCTGTGAAAAGGGGTCAGGCCCGGCCCAGAGCAAGGACCCCGTCCCTGCTATGGGGCAAGACCTCGGGCAGGGCGGCAATGAGGCGGCTGACGGGCGTGGACGGATCGGGCCGGCAGTGGGCGGCCAGCAGGCGGGCCAGACGCGCGGCTGCCAGGGCGGCCGTGGCGGTGGGCAGACCGGCGCACAGCAGACCGGTGACGAGGCCGGTCACGATGTCGCCGGTGCCGCCGATGCATTCCATGGCCGGGACCGAGGGGCTGTCCACCACGGCGTGGAGGCGGCCTTCATGGATGATGTGGTCGGCCTTGCCCTTGATGATCAGATTGGCCGGGCAGTTGCCGTGCGCCTGTGCCCGGGCCAGCAGCACGGGGATGTTCTGCTCCTCGGCCAGCAGGAAGCCGCGCGTATAGAAGGGGTGGGGCGCCTTTTCATCCGCCAGGAAGGCCAGCTCGCCCACGTCCGGGGTGAACAGTTCGTAGGCGTCGGCATAGCCGCTCATCTTGGCCACATACATGAAACCCGCATCGGCCACCATCAGGGGAGCGTTCTCCAGCTCCCGGACAGCCAGCAGCAGGCGGTTGTGCCAGTCCACATCGGGAAAGAGATAATGGAAGGTCAGGCCGCGCGGGGCCAGGCCGGGCAGGGCCTTTTCCAGCCAGGCGTAGAGCTGGCGGCTGCCGGAACCGGAGCCGGTATCCCCGGCCAGCAGCAGGGCGGGGGGCGGACAGCCCAGGGCCGCACAGGTCTGCAGGGCCGTGGCGGCCAGGGCCGCGGTGCCCCGTTCCACAGGCACGGCACGGCCGTCGGGCAGGTGCAGGCCCGCTTCCGACAGGCTGGCGGCCCGCGGGGCAGCGCTTTCCCGCTCCGGCGCCAGCAGGGCAAAATCAGGATCGGGGATGGTTCCGGCTATGATCCACATGCGAGCTGTCTCCGTATCTCCTCAAAGGCTTTTTGCAGGCTGTAGCAGCACAGGGTCTGCCCCAGGCTCAGCGGTTCGGGGGCCGTATCCAGGGTTTTGCCGCACAGGCAGTGGGCCAGCCAGGGCACGTCCGGGCAGCCGCCGCCGGAGATGTTGACGATGCGCCGGTCACGGCAGTCCACCGTGATCTTCATGTTGGCCGCGCGTACCATGAGCCAGTGCTCCAGGCGGCTGGTCTGGAACAGGGACACGGGCTCCAGCAGCACGTCATGGGCGCTGACCACCTGTTCCGGCTCCAGCCCGGCCGCTTTCAGCCCGGCCAGCACCGCGGCCTGCCGGATGAGCGGAAAGACCACCACCATGTCACAGCCGGTGCGCATCTGCGGGGGCGGGCCCTTGACCTCCACGTCGAAGCCCTGCTGCCGCAGCAGGCGTTCGGCCCGGATCACGTCGCCCGTATGGGAAAAGGCCAGCAGCCCCCGGTCGGAAAGGGCACGGGGGCCTGCCTCGGGGGTGGTCTCTTTTTTGAACAGGCCGCCCAGACGACGGCCGAGAGAGGAAAAAAGGGAATGCTTCGGGGTCATGGGGTTCCTGAAAAGGGGCGGCCGGAGCCGCCCCTGCATGGATATTGTCAGGCCTGACGGCTGATCTCCAGCCGCCAGATGCCGTTCTCTTCATTTTCCGCCACGCTGAAGCCGCTGTTGCGGGCTGCGCGGGTCACGTTCTCGCGACTGGCGTCATTGTCCACCAGCACGGAAAAGGGGCCTTCGGGCTGCTTTTTGGCAGCGGTCAGGAACATCAGGACGGGCTGGGGGCAGGAGAGCCCGCAGGTGTCGATCAGGGTCGCCATTACGCACCTCGCTTGCAATTGAAGAAACCGATGAGCAGGCAGACGGCCAGGCCGCCCAGGGCCCCCAGCATGCCGTGGGGGCCGATGCCCGCCGTGCTGGACGCCATGCCGAAGTTATGGGCGCAGGCCGCGCCCACGATGAGGCCGACCACGAACACGGCCGCGTCGTTGTCGCCTTCACCGGCCATGAAGAGCTGGCGGCCGGGGCAGCCGCCGGCCAGGGCAAAGGCCAGTCCGGCCGTCACCATGCCCAGGAAGTTCCACAGGCCGTCGGTATGGGCCACGGGCTGGCCCTCGAAGCCGGGATGGAAGCCGCCGATGGCCAGATTGGCCATCAGCGCGGCGGCCAGCATGGCCAGGAAGCCCAGGGCCAGGTGCCACTGGTTGAACAGCAGGACGTCACGCACGGCGCCCATGGTGCAGAAGCGGCTGCGCTGGGCCAGAAAACCCACCAGCAGGCCGGCGCCGAGCGAGAGCAGGAAGGGGGCGTGCATGGAGCCGGGGCCCTTGAGGGAGTAGAAGAGGACGCCGCTCTGGGCCTGTCCTGCCACGGGCGGGTTGAACAGATAGACGGCGACCAGGGCGAGTATGATGCCGGGCAGGATCAGGCCGGAGGCCTTGCTCTGGCTCTGGCTGCGGCCCAGGGAGAAACCCATGCGGAAGAAGACCGTGCCCAGACCGATGCCGACCACCAGGCCGGCCAGACCGAACAGGGCATTGGCGTCGCCGCCGGCCAGGCGCATGATGACGCGCCAGGGGCAGCCCAGGAAGACCAGGGCACCGATGGCCGCGATGACGCCCAGCAGGAAGCGGACGGCCGGAGCGGAGCCGCCGCGGGCGCGGTATTCGCCGAAGCAGAGGGCGGCGGCCAGGGAGCCCAGCACCATGCCCATGATCTCGGGGCGCAGGTACTGGACGATGGGCGCGCGGTGCAGGCCCACGGCCCCCGCGATGTCGCGGTTGAAGCAGACCACGCAGATGCCCATGTTGCCGGGGTTGCCGGAGAACTGCAAAAAGACGGCTATCAGGCCCAGGAGAAGGCCCGTGACCACGATGCCCGTGGTGGACGAGAAGAAATTGAAGCTGTTTTTCATGCGACCCCCCAGAGACGGGATGCGGCAAAAGTTGAAAGATGCGCGCAGGTCCGTGACGGACCTAGGGGATGGGGGACCGGGATATGGCGAAGGTCAAGGAATCAGGACATGCCGTCGGCGCGACCACCCCGCTGCGCTCCACACCGTGAAGCCGGTGGCGCTGCGTCAGGTATGGTGCATGGGCATGGCCGTTTCTCCTTGGGTCAGACAGGTCGGGATGGATAAGAGCAGCCTAGGAAAAGAACAGGGACGGGTCAAGTGCTTTCGGGAAAAAAGGGGACAGGCGGGCAGGGCGGGAGCGGGGCCGGCATGAAAAAAGGGGCATCCGGCGGATGCCCCTGAAGGTCAGTTTTTGGCGGTCAGCAGGACTTCGTCCCGTCCGTCCCGTTCTTCCAGCAGCACGTCCACCTGCTCCTGCGGGCGGGTGTCCACGCTGCGGCCGATGTAGTCGGCCTGGATGGGCAGTTCGCGGTGGCCGCGGTCCACGAGCACCAGCAGCTCCACCTTGCGGGGGCGGCCGTAATCCAGCAGGGCTTCCAGGGCGGCGCGGATGGTACGGCCGCTGAACAGCACATCATCTATAAGGATGATCTCCGCGTTGTCCACGGGGGCGGTGATGCGCGACTGGCCGATGTGGGGCTTGCCCTCCAGGCTCGTCCAGTCGTCACGGTACAGGTTGATGTCCAGCGTGCCCAGGGGCAGGGGGCGCTGCAGCTTTTGCTGCATCAGGGCGCCCAGGCGGCGGGCCAGGTCGGCGCCGCGGCGTTCGATGCCCACCAGCATGACGCGCTCGCACTGCCCGTGCCGGTCCAGCACTTCGCAGGCAAGACGTTCCAGAATACGGGTCATTTCCTCTTTGTCCAGCAGCAATGTCGTGGGCATAATTCCTCCAGAAGTGATGTCTTTCCATACGCCTTTTTACCGGCGGAGAAAAGCCCCGCGAGCGATTGACAATCTTTGGGGCTGACCTTACATGTTACGGGCAACACTGGAGGTAGTGCCATGCTCACGTTGACCGATGCCGCCCGGAAGGAACTGGAAGGTTTTTTTGCCGACAGGGAAAAAGCGACCGTCCGCATCTACCTTGCCCCCGGCGGCTGCTCCGGCCCGCGCCTTGCCCTGGCGCTGGACGAAGCCGGTGAGAACGATACCCGGATCGAACAGGGCGGTTTTGCCTTCTGCATCAACAATGAACTTTTGCAGCAGGTGAAAAGCGTCAGTATCGATGCCAACTACCTTGGCTTTCTGGTGACCCCCGAGGTGCCCCTGCCTTCGTCGGGCGGCAGTGCCTGCGGCGGCTGCTGCGGCGGCTGCGGCAGTCATCAGTAGCCTCTGAGGGAAGGCGCTGTCCTTCCCGTGTCATCCCTGCTCTGACGATACCCGTCACCTCCTGCGCCAACAGCTGCCGCACCGGCGTCGGGCGCTGCCCCGAAACAGCGCCTCTTCCCCTGCGGGATTACGGGAAGGCCGGGACGCGGCATCGTCAAGGAGAAGGAATGATCGTTTTGTCCGAGAATGCCCGCAAGGAGCTGGAAGCCTATTTTGCGGACAAGGAACGCCAGACCATCCGTGTGTATCTCGCTCCCGGCGGCTGCTCCGGCCCCCGGCTCGTCCTGGCTCTGGACGAACCCGGTGACGAGGACGCCCGGTTCGAACAGGACGGCTTCGCGTTCTGCATCAACAACGAATTGCTGCAACAGGTGAAGGGCATCAGCATAGACTTGAGCTATCTGGGCTTCACCGTGACCCCCGAAGTGCCCCTGCCTTCGTCGGGCGGCAGTTCCTGCGGCGGTTGCTGCGGCAGTCATCAGTAGTCCCTGTCCGGTGGGGCCGGCTGTCCCGGCCCGGCCGGTTTTGTCATAACAGAAGGTCCCGTCTTCTGTTTCCATCAACTGCCGTTACCGGCGGAGAGGGTCGGGTGCCCCCGGGCACCGGTCCCGTTTCCTGACGGGCAGGATGTTCCGCGGATACGGCCCAGAGAGGAATAGGAATGATCACTCTGTCTGAAAACGCTCGTAAAGAGCTGGAAGCCTACTTCGCGGACAAGGAACGCCAGTCCATCCGCGTGTTTCTTGCCCCCGGCGGCTGAAGCGGCCCGCGTCTCGCCCTGGCTCTGGATGAGCCTAACGCACAGGACAGCACCGAGGAAGTTGACGGTTTCACCTTCTGCATGGCCACCGAACTGGTGGCGCAGATCAAGGGCGTCGCGATTGATATGACCTACATGGGATTCACCGTGGATCCCGAGGTGCCGCTGGCCTCTTCCGGCAGCAGCTGCGGCAGTTGCGGCAGCAGCTGCGGCAGTCACTAGGCGGATCGTGATCCGTCGGCTGTCCGTGCGGGGAAATGTTCCCACTCCGCCCGGGATGCGCGTGCACGCATCCCCCCGGGTAGCTTGAAGCATGGCCCCCGACAGCATAGATGAAAGATCCCGCAAGGCGGCCTTCGGGCCGCCTTTTTTGAACCCACTCCCAGGATTCGGCGTCGTTGGTGGCGTCGTTTTTGCTTTTTCCGGCGGACAGTCATGGCAGATATCCTTTCCCTGCTTTCAGGGCCGGCCGAGGCCCGACACTGGCAGCGCAGCGGCATGGCGTCCTGTTGCCGTCTTGCCTGCGCCGCGCTGGCCCGGGGACGCAGCAGCGTCATCCTGGTGCGCGACCGTGAGGAGTACACGGCGGCGCGCGCACTGCTGACCCTTTTCTCCCCCTCGCTTTCCCTGGCGGACATGGCCCCTGATGTCCCCGCCTGGCAACTGCCCTTTGCCGCGCTCCCCGCCGGCCTTCTGCTGCGCCGTGACCGGGATTCCTGGGCACGACGGCTGGCGGCCCTGTACAGCCTTGCCCAGGGCGGGCCCCGCTGCCTCATCCTGAGCACGGAAGCGCTGCTGCTGCGCCATGTGCCGCGCGACTTTTTTGCCGGGCATACGCTCGACCTGGCACGGGGCAGCGACTACCCCCCGGAACTGATCCTCGATCAGGCCGTGGAATGGGGCTACGAGCGTGTCCCCCTGGTCACCCGGCCGGGGCAGATGGCCCGGCGCGGCGACATCTTCGACATCTTCCCGGCCGGCTATCCGCGTCCTGTACGCATGGAATTTTTCGGCGACACGCTGGAAGAGCTGCGCCTGTTCGATGCCGAGAGCCAGCGCTCCCTGCAGGGCCTGGGCGAGATGACCCTGCTGCCGGCCCTGCCTTTCGTGCTGGACGCGCAGGGCCTGGCCGCGGCCCGCGGACGCATGGATGCCCTGTTCGCCGGGGCGCGCATCAGCGAGAACGACTGCTATACCTTCAAGAAGACCCTGGATGCCGGCGGTCTGGGCCTGCTGCCGGGCGTGGTGCACGAAAAGGCCAGCACCATAGCCGACTGGCTGCCGGAGGATCCGCTCTGGTTCCTGCCCGGACAGGCTGACTGTGACGCCGCCCTTCACGGGACGGCCATGCAGCTGCGCGACCAGCTGGAAGAGGACGATGCGCCCTTGCCGCAGCCGTCCGCCCTGTGCCTGTGCGGCAGCCTGCAGGAGCTGCCCTGGGCAGGGGCCCGCCATTTCTATCTGGAGCCTCTGGTCATGGGCGTGGATGCCACGGGGGACGACGTGCAGGAGCGCCCGCTCCATGCCTTCACGGATCTTTTCCCCATTCCCGGGGCGGCCGACCGGCCGTGGCAGCATCTGGCTGCCGGTCTGAAGGAATGGCAGAACCGGCGCCGCCAGGTGGTGCTGAGCTTTTCCTCGCAGCGCAGCCGGGCCAAATTCCTCAAGCTGGCCGAGCAGGAAGGCATCACGCCTGCCTTGCGCTATGCGCCGGAGCAGCGCGGACTGTTCGCCCTGGTCTCCCCCTGGCGTTCCGGTGCGGAGCTGGTCTGGGATGATGTGCTCGTGCTGGGCGAGGACATCCTCTATCCGCGTGCGGAAAAAAAGGCCCGTGTCTCCTCGCGTGCCTTCAAGGGGCTGGACAGCTTCGACGACCTCAAGGCCGGGGATCTGCTCGTCCACCGGGATTACGGCATCGGCCGTTTCGCCGGTCTGCACCACCTGGTGCAGGGAGGACAGGGCAATGACTTCCTGCTGGTGGAGTACTCCGGGCAGGACAGGCTCTATGTGCCGGTGGACCGTCTGGGGCTCATCCAGCGTTTCAAGGGCGGCGAGGGCGCGGAACCGCCACTGGACCGCCTGGGCGGCGCCAGCTGGAGTTCCGGCAAGGAAAAGGTCCGCAAGGCCATCGAAAAGATCGCGGCCGATCTGGTGGAGATGTACGCCTACCGCAAGGTGGCCAAGGGGTTCCGCTACGATCCGCCGGGCGAGCTGTACCATGAATTCGAGGCGACCTTCGGCTTTGAGGAGACCCCGGACCAGGCACGGGCCATCGAGGACGTGCTGGCCGACATGGACAAGCCCGAGCCCATGGACCGCCTGGTCTGCGGCGACGTGGGCTTCGGCAAGACCGAAGTGGCCCTGCGGGCGGCTTTCCGTGCGGCCAGCGAGGGACGCCAGGTGGCCCTGCTGTGCCCCACCACGGTGCTGGCCGAGCAGCATTACCAGACCTTCCGGGCCCGTCTGGCCGGTTTTCCTGTCACGGTGGGCCTGCTGAGCCGCTTCGTGCCCCGCGCCCGGCAAAAGGAAGTCCTCAAGGCAGCGGCCGAGGGGCAGATCGACATCCTGCTGGGCACGCACCGCCTGCTGTCGTCGGATGTCTCCCTGCCCAATCTTTCCCTGCTCATCCTGGATGAGGAGCAGCGCTTCGGCGTGCGGCACAAGGAAAAGCTCAAGGCCCTGAAAAAGAATGTGGACGTGCTGACCCTGACGGCCACGCCCATCCCGCGCACCCTGCAGCTCTCCATGTCCGGCATCCGCGACCTTTCCGTCATCGAGACCGCCCCGCAGGACCGCAAGCCTGTGGCCACGGCCGTGCTGCGGCGTGACGACGCCACCCTGCGCACGGTCCTGGAACGCGAGCTGGCCCGGGAAGGCCAGGTCTTCTGGGTCTACAACCGGGTGCAGGGCCTGGAGCGCGTGGCCGAGTATGTGCGCAAGCTGGTGCCCGCCGCCCGGGTGGGCATGGCGCACGGCCAGATGTCGGAAAGCGAGCTGGAAAGCAACATGCACAAGTTCTGGCACGGCGAGCTGGATGTGCTGGTCTGTACGGCCATCGTCGAGTCGGGGCTGGATTTCCCCCGTGCCAATACCCTGGTGGTGGATCAGGCCCAGCTGTTCGGCCTTGGCCAGCTCTATCAGCTGCGGGGCCGGGTGGGCCGCAGCGACCGTCAGGCCTACGCCTTCTTCGTGGTGCCCGATACCGAACACCTGAGCGAGGTGGCCGGGGAGCGGCTGCGCATCATCATGGACATGGACTACCTGGGCGCCGGTTTCCAGGTGGCCATGGAAGACTTGCGCCTGCGCGGCGCGGGCAACATCCTGGGCGAGGTGCAGTCCGGCCATATGGGCCGGGTGGGGCTCGACCTGTATCTGGAGATGCTGGAAGAGGCCGTGGCCCGCCTCAAGGGCACGCCCGTCACCCAGGATGTGGAGACGGAGCTCAATCTCGGCCTGCCTGCCCACATCCCCCAGTCCTACATCGAGGACGGCCGGGAGCGCCTGCGCTGCTACAAGGCGCTCACGTCGGCCACCAGCGGTGCGGCCCGTGAGGAAGTGGCCCTTTCCATGCGCGACCGTTTCGGCAGTTTCCCGCAGGAGCTGGCCAATTTCATCGCCGTGCTCGATTTCAAGCAGTTCCTGAGCCGGCTGCAGGTCCGGCGTGCGGACATCTATCTGGATCATGTCCGGCTGGTGTGGGGCGACGGGCAGACCGCCGTGCAGCCGGAGCGCATCCTGCAGCTGGTGGCTTCCATGAAGGGGGCCCGGATGCTGCCCCCGGCGGCGCTCATGCTGCCCCTGCCGCCGGACAAGGATTTTGCCCAGGGGCTGCGGGGGCTGCGCCAGGCCCTGGAAGGCATCCGCGTACCGGAGGCCCAGGGCGGCCCGGCCTAGGCCGCGGCGATTGCCAAAGCGGGAAATATTGGCTATTTTCGGCTGCTACTACAGCCTATGCGCATAACGGGAGAATTTGCCTTGAAAAAATCTGCCCTTCTGATCCTGATGGCATGGCTCTGCCTGGCCTGCACGGCCCAGGCTGCCCAGCTCAACAAAATTGCCGCGGTGGTCAACGGCCAGGTCATCACCATGTTCGACCTGCAGAAGGCCGCGCTGCCCGAACTGGGGCGTGCCCGTCTCAATCCCAATGACCCCAAGCAGGCCGACAAGGTCAATGTGGTCTTCCGCAAGGTGCTGGATTCCATGATCATGGACATCCTGCTGGAACAGGAGGCCAAGCGTCTGAGCATCACGGCCTCCGACAGCGAGATCGACCAGGAACTGACCAAGATGATGAAGATGCGCCGCCTGAACCGCGCCCAGTTCGAAGCCGAACTGAAAAAGCAGGGCATGAGCGTGGATGAGCTGCGCAAGACCCTGAAGACCAACATGCTGCGCCAGCGCGTCATGGGGGCCGAAGTGGGCCGCCGCGTGGTGGTGACCGATGATGAGATCCGCGCCTACTACGAAAAGCACAAGGACACCCTGTATGACCGCAACGGCCTGCATATGGGCCTGATCGTCTACAATCCCAATGTCAATGCCAGGAGCATCGCGGCGCAGATCGCTTCAGGGTCCCTCTCGTTCGAAGAGGCCGCCCGCAAGTATTCCATCGCCCCCAATCGCGAGAAGGGCGGCGACATGGGCCCGGTGGAATGGGGACGCCTCAATCCCGAGTGGGAGGGCCGCCTGAACAAGATGAAGCCCGGCGATGTGACCGAGATCTTCACCGTGCAGGGGCACAAGGCCCAGGTGCATCTGTTCCGTCCCGGGCAGACCGGCCCCGGCCGTCCCATGACCTTCGAGGAAGCCCGGCCCGTCATCGACAACATCCTGCGCCAGCCCAAGGCCATGGAACGTTTTGACGAGTATTCCCAGCAGCTGCGCAACAGGGCCGTCATCGATATCCGTCTGTAGGACACAGGCTTCCGGCCGGAACCAGACGGGGAGACCCGGCCGGCAGATACCCGCTTTCCCCGTATCGAGGTTTGCATGACTTTTGAAGAACTGGGCGCGGCGCTGTGCGCGGAACGCGAACGCCGCGGCCTGAGCCTTGATGATGTGGCCGCGCATCTGAAGATCAGCACGCGGCTCATCCAGGCCCTGGAGAGCGGGGATCTTTCCGCCTTGCCCCATCCCGCCTATACCAAGGGCTTTTTGCGGGCCTATGCCGCGTATATGGCGCTGGATTCCGAGGGCGTGGCCGAAGTGCTGCATGCCTTGCATCCCGCGGCGGTGACGGAATGCACCGTCATGGGGGGCGACGAGGGCCTGCGCGGCAATCCCGCCATTTTGCGTCATGGCGCCCGGCATGGCATCGCCGGCTGGCTGCGCGTCTTCATCCTGCTCATCCTGCTGGTGGCGCTGGCCGGTGGCGGCTGGATGCTGTGGCAGCGGGGCGTGTTCAAGGACCTGACCGGCGGCAAGGAACAAAGCCTGCCGACCGCGGAGCCCGCGGCCGTGGCCCCGGTGCCTGAACCGGTGGCCCCGGCGCCTTCCGCCGCGACACCTGCGGCACCGGCAGCCTCCGCTCCGGCCGCCGGACAGGCCGTCCCTGCCCCCCGGGGCGCTGGCGGCGCGGCGGCTCCTGCGGGAAGCGCCGTCCCCGTCGTGCCCGCTCCCGCGCAACCCGAGCGCAGTGCCGCGCCCGTGTATACGGGCATGATGGATACCCGGCCCGCGGAACTGACCTGGGGCCAGACGGCCAATGCCGCCACGGTCCAGGATGCGGCGGCCCAGGATCCGTCCCTGCCTGCGGGCATGCACCGTGTGGTGGTGACAGGCACCGGCGAGTGCTGGATGCGGGCCACGGTGGGTGGCGAAGTGCGCCAGTTCTCGGTGCACAAGGGCGACATCATCACCCTGGAGTTCAGCAAGGCCCTGGAAGTCAAGCTGGGCAACGCCGGCGGCGTTCAGGTCTCGTATGACGGGACGGAGCTGCCCGCCCCCGGTCAGGCCGGTCAGGTGAAGACCCTGGTCTTCCCGCCCGCCGCCAACTGATGGAATGGACCGACCAGGCCCTCGTGCTGCGCATGGGGGCCTTTCGCGAGTCGGACCTCTGGCTCAGGCTGCTGTGCCGTGAACATGGCCTGCTGACGCTGTTCGCCTTTGGCGGCAGCCGCAGCAGGCGACGCTTTTGCGGCTGCCTGGATGTGCTGAACAGCCTGCAGTGCCGTGTGCGCTCTTCAAAGGACGGCCGTTTCCTCAACCTTGAGGAAGCCGCCCTGCTGCAGGGACCGCGCCTGCTGCGCCGCAACTGGCGGCGTATGGGGCTGGCGGCCAACTGCCTGCGCTTTGTGGAAGCCATGGGCGTGGGGGAGGACGCCGCGGAGGAGGCCTTCCTGCTGGTGGAGGATCTGCGCGCGGTCCTGGAGGCGGAAAAGGCCCCGCCCGTGCTTTTGCCCCTGTATTTCCGCCTGCGTCTGGCCGGGGCCCTGGGCTTTGCCCCCAACCTGGGCCAGTGCGGCCGGTGCGGCCGGTCCATCGGCGGTGATGCGCTCTTCGTGGTCGATGAAGGCCAGCTGCGCTGCTCGTCCTGCCGCAGCAGCCGTTTCGAGCTGGAGCGTTATGGTGTGGAGGTCCCCGCGCAGGGGCTTGACCTTCTGCGCCATGTACAGCAAAGTTTCCCGTCCGGGTGGCCGGACGGCGAGCTGCCGCCACCTGTGCGGCGGGCCTGCGCCCGGGCCATCGACGGCTTTGTCCAGTATCATCTGGGGCTGGCCTGGGAGGGGAACTATTTTCGCCGGGTTTGAGTCTGCCCGTCCTGCCTGCGGGACAAAAGACGGAAAAGGGGACGCGTCGGACTGGCGGCGCCGGAGCTGACGCGAGCGTCGCGTCGTGCCGAAATGTGTTAAAAAAGGACTGCACATGTATTTTCAGGATGTCATCCTTACCCTGCAACGCTACTGGGCGGAGCAGGGCTGTGTCGTGGAACAGCCTTCAGGCGTGGAGTGCGGGGCGGGGACGTTCAACCCCAACACCTTCCTGCGCGTGCTGGGCCCCGAACCCTGGAGCGTGGCCTATGTGGAACCCAGCCGTCGTCCCACTGACGGCCGCTACGGGGAAAATCCCAACCGCCTGCAGCGCTATTTCCAGTTCCAGGTCATCATGAAGCCTTCCCCTGCCAATGTGCAGGAACTGTACCTGGAAAGCCTGAACGCCCTGGGCATCAATCCTGCCCGGCACGATATACGCTTTGTGGAAGACGACTGGGAATCGCCCACCCTGGGCGCCTGGGGCCTGGGCTGGGAAGTGTGGCTCAACGGCATGGAGGTGAGCCAGTTCACCTACTTCCAGCAGGTGGGCGGCATCGACCTGCATCCCGTCAGCGTGGAACTGACCTATGGTCTGGAACGTCTGACCATGTACCTGCAGGGCGTGGAATCCGTCTATGACCTGAAGTGGAACAAGAACGTGACCTACGGCCACATCTATCACCAGAACGAAGTGGAGCAGTCCAAGCACAATTTCGAGGTCAGCAACCCCGAGATGCTGCTGCGCCATTTCAACGATTTTGAGGGCCAGTGCAAGGCCATGCTGGAGCAGAACCTGCCCTGGCCCGCCTACGACTACTGCCTCAAGTGTTCCCACACCTTCAACCTGCTGGATGCGCGCGGCGCCATCTCCATCACGGAGCGTGCCGGATATATCGGCCGTGTGCGCGCTCTGGCTGCAGGCGTGGCCAAACTGTATGTGGCCCAGCGTGAAGAGCTGGGGTATCCGATGCTCAACACCGAGGCGAGGTAAGGCATGGCGACCTTTGTGCTTGAAATTGGCAGCGAAGAACTGCCTGCCCGTTTTTTGGCCGGCGAAGAAGCCGAACTGGCCGCCCGTTTCACCGCGGCCCTGCAGGAAGCCAGTGTGGAACACGGCGCCCTGCGTACCATGAGCACGCCGCGTCGTGCCATCGTCATCATCGAGGACGTGAACCCCGTGCAGCAGGAGCGCGAGGAAGAAGTGGCCGGCCCGCCGGTGCGTGTGGCCTTTGCCGCTGACGGCACGCCCACCAAAGCCCTGGAAGGCTTTGCCCGCACCAACGGCGTGAGCGTGGACGATGTGTACCGCATCACCACCGAAAAGGGCGAATATGTGGCCGTGCGCAAGCGCATCGGCGGCGCTGCCGTGGCGGACCTGCTGGCCGGGATCTGCCCCGCCGTCATCACCTCCCTGCCGTTCGGCAAGCGTATGCGCTGGGGCAGCAATACCCTGGCCTATGCCCGCCCGCTGCGCTGGATCGTGGCCCTGCTGGATGATGCCGTGGTGCCCTTCACCGTGGGGCCCGTGGCTTCCGGTCGCGAGACCATGGGCCACCGCATCCACGGTCATGGCCCCTTCAGCGTGGCCCATGCCGACGACCTGCTGGCCGTCCTGGAGGAAAAGGGCGGCCTGACGCCCGATGCCGCCGACCGCCGCAAGATCATCGTGGAAGGCGGGGACGCCCAGGCTGCCGCCATCGGCGGCAAGGTGCTGTGGCGTGACGGCCTGCTGGACGAGGTGCAGGGCCTGACCGAGCATCCCGTGCCCCTGCTGGCCGACTTCGATCCGTCCTATCTGGAAGTCCCCCGCGAAGTGCTGCTCACCAGCATGGAAAGCCATCAGAAAAGCTTCGGTATCGAGGCCGCCGACGGCAGCCTCATGCCGCACTTCCTGACCGTGCTCAACATCTCCCCCGAGGACATGAGCCTGGTCAAGCACGGCTGGGAACGCGTGCTGCGTGCCCGCCTGGAAGATGCCCGCTTCTTCTGGCATGCCGACCTGCGCGACAATTTCGACCACTGGCTGGAAAAGCTGGATCACGTCATCTTCATCGGCCGTCTGGGCACCATGGGCGAGAAGACCCGCCGTCTGGAGGCCCTGTGCCGCTGGCTGGCCGGCAACGTGGCCCGGGGCCAGGTGAGCGCCGAAGACGCCGCCCGCGCCGGGCGTCTGTCCAAGGCCGACCTGGTGACCGGCATGGTGGGCGAATTCGACACCCTGCAGGGCATCATGGGCGGCATCTACGCCGGGCGCAAGGGCGAGAGCCCGGTGGTGGCCCAGGCCCTGCGCGAACAGTATCTGCCCGCCGGTCCCGACAGCCCCGTGCCTGCCAGCCTGTGCGGTGCCCTGCTGTCCATGGCCGACAAGGCCGACACCCTGGTGGGCTGCTTCGGCCTGGGCATGATCCCCACCGGCGCCGCCGACCCCAATGCCCTGCGTCGCTGTGCGCTGGGCATCATCCGCATCGCCCTGGAGTTCGACCTGCACTTCGACATCCGTCAGCTGTTCGCCCGTGCACACGAGCTCTATGGTGACCGCCCGTGGAAGCTGGCGCCGCAGGAAGCCCTGGACAAGCTGCTGGACTTCTTTGCGGGCCGTGTGCGCAATTACTGGCAGAACCGTGGCGAAGACAGCCTGCTGGTGGATGCCGCCCTGGGCGCCGGTGTGGCTGATGTCTGCCAGTGCGGGGCCCGTCTGGCCGCCCTTGCCCAGTTCAGCAGGGAAGCCGGCTATGCCGAGGCCGTGCAGACCTTCAAGCGTGTGGCCAACATCGTCCGCAAGCAGGGCGCGGCTGAACAGCTTGCCGCTGCCTGGCAGGCTGACCTGCTGCAGGAAGATGCCGAAAAGGCCCTGGCCGCCACGCTGGATGATCTGCTGCCGCGTCTGGACAGCCTGTGGGAGGCCGACGACCATGCCGCCGCCCTCGAGACGCTGCTGGAAGTCCGTCCCGTGGTGGATGCCTTCTTCGACGGCGTCATGGTCATGTGCGATGATGCGGCGCTGCGCGCCAACCGCCTGGCCATGCTCAATGCCCTGGGCACCCGGTTTGCTCGGCTGGCGGATTTTGCCGCCCTGCAGATCTAAAATGTGGCAAGGGGCACCGCCCCTTGCATGAAAATGCGCCAATATGGCCGCAGAGCTTGACAGATACGCCATGCTCTGCTAAGAATCCGTCTTCACACGAAGGCACTATACCTGCATTGCAGGCCAAAATATCGGAGGAATACCGTGGCTAACCATAAGTCTGCCATCAAGCGTCATAAGCAGAGCCTGAAACACGCCGCCCGCAACCGCGCTGCCCGTACCCGCGTGAAGAACGCCGTCAAGGCTGTGCGCGCCGCCATCACCGGCAACGACAAGGAACAGGCCAGCAGCGCTCTGACTGTTGCCGCTTCCGTGCTGGCCAAGGCTGCCGGCAAGGGCGCCATGCACTGGAAGAAGGCCGCCCGCAAGCTGTCCCGCCTGTCCCGCGCCGTCAACGCCATCGACGCCCAGTAGCACGGCTGCACCGGTCGCCGTTATTTGTCCTTGACGGGCACGGCCGGGTAACGTAATATTTCAAACATGCGCTCGTAGCTCAGCTGGATAGAGCAACAGGCTACGAACCTGTAGGCCAGGAGTTCGAATCTCTTCGGGCGCACCACCACAAAGACAAGCGGTCGGCTGTTATGGTCGGCCGCTTTTTTGCATTGCTCCTGTTGCGGATCTTTGGCATGGTCGGCATCCGTCGGGACCTGTCCGTGCTGCCGCGCCGTCCACGGGACAGCGGGCTCCTTGCGCATGTCCTGCGGGTCCGCGCCGGGTGGCAGGAGGGCCGCGGGCCCCGGCAGGCATCGGTGCCGCTCACCGGCCTGCGGCGCCGGATGCCGCCCCCAGAGGGCCGTGGAAAAGGGCCAGCATGCCCGCAGACAACCGGAAAGGGAAGGATTTGCCCATGAAACGACACCATGAGACGCCGCTGACGGATCCTGACGCCCCCGACCGGGAAGGGACTGTTCCCTGTGCTGCGCCCGTGCCGCCGCCGCACCGGCAGCGCGTGCGCGAAACGGACAGCGGTCTGCGTCTGCTGTTCGATCTTTCCCAGGTCATCGACCATTCCCGGGACATCGGCCACAGCCTGGAGGCGGCGCTCTCCCTGATGGCGAAACATCTGCACATGATGCGGGGCATGATCACCCTCGTGTCCCCCCATACCGGCGAGATACGCATCGAGGTGGCGCACGGTCTGAATCCAGCCGAACAGCGGCGGGGCCACTATGCCCTGGGCGAGGGCGTCACGGGGCGCGTCATCCAGAGCGGCCAGCCCATGGTCGTGTCCAATGTCTCGGCCAGTCCCATCTTTTTGAACCGCACCCGCTCCCGTGACCTGCAGAAAGATACCATCGCCTTCATCTGTGTGCCCATCAAATTCGAGGACGAGGTCCTGGGCGCCCTTTCCGTGGACCGGGTCTTCGCGGATGCCGTGACGCTGGAAGAGGATGAACACATCCTGACCATCATCGCATCCATGATCGCGCATGTGGCCAGGGCGCGGCAGAACGTCATGGACGAGCGTGTGGCGGCCATCGAAGAGAACATGCGCCTGCGCAACGCCCTGTCCGCACCGCTGCGTCCGCATGGTTTTGTCGGCAATTCCGATGCCATGCGCCTTGTTTACGAACAGATCTCACAGGTGGCGCCTTCCACCACGACGGTGTTGCTGTACGGTGAGAGCGGTACGGGCAAGGAGCTGGCCGCCCATGCCATCCATTCCGCCGGCAAGCGGAACAAGGGCCCGTTCATTTCGCTGAACTGTGCGGCCCTGCCGGAAAATCTCATCGAAAGCGAATTGTTCGGCCATGAGAAAGGGGCCTTCACCGGTGCTTCGGGCATGCGCAAGGGGCGGTTCGAACTGGCGGACGGCGGGACGCTCTTTCTTGATGAGGTCGGGGAACTTTCCCTCCTGACGCAGGCCAAGCTGCTCCGCGTCCTGCAGGAGCGCTGCTTCGAGCGTCTGGGCGGGACAGAGAGCCTCACCGTGGACGTGCGCATCATCACGGCCACCAACCGGGATCTGTCCCGCATGGTGGAGGAGGGCACCTTCCGCCGCGACCTGTATTACCGCCTGAACGTTTTTCCCATCCACATGCCGCCCCTGCGCGAGCGGCAGAACGACATCCAGCCGCTGGCCGCCTACTTTGCGGACAAATATGCTGCGGCCAACGGGCGCACAGGCATCCGCATCTCGCTGGCCGTCATGGACATGCTGCAGCGCTATGCCTGGCCCGGCAACATCCGCGAGCTGGAAAACGTCATGGAGCGGGCGGTGCTCCTGGTCGGCCCGGAGGGCCTGATCCTGCCCCAGCACCTGCCGCGTGAACTGCACAGCACGCACTGTCCGTTCGGGGCGGCCGCGCACAAGGCGGCAGCGGATCCCCATGCCGCGCCGGGCAGCCTTCAGGATCGCCTCGACGAGCTGGAACGGGCCTGCATCACGGATGCCCTTGCCCGACACAAAGGACATGTGGGCCATGCGGCCCAGGCCCTGGGGCTCACGGAGCGTGTCATGGCCCTGCGCATGAAGAAGCACGGCATCAGTTACAAGGAATTCCGCCAGCATTGATGCGGGGATCTTCTCTGGCAGGATGCGGCCGCACAACATGGCTGATGGCCGCCGCAGATCCCTTGACGGAACGGCATAAAAAAAGGCCCGCTGGAAAAAACTCCGGCGGGCCTTATGCATAGGAGCGCTTCGTGCCTTCCCCGCGCTCCGGTATGCTTGAGCGGAAAATGCCGGGCGTTGTGCCTGCCCGTGGAAAAAATGACCGCTGGGGGGGCGCCGGCCGCTGACGCCGCCGGGCCCTCCCCCAAGCGCTCCTTACAAACGCAGCTCCTGCAAACGTTCCAGGGCCTCGGTGGTGTCCGCTTCGCTGCCGAAGGCGGTGAAGCGCACATAGCCTTCGCCGCTGGGGCCGAAGCCCGCACCGGGGGTGCAGACCAGGGACGTGCGCGACAGCAGAAGGTCGAAAAACTCCCAGGAGCCCATGCCGTCAGGTGTCCTTACCCAGATGTAGGGGGCATGGATGCCGCCATAGCAGGCAAGGCCCATGCCTTCGATACCGGAACGGATGCGGGCCGCATTGGCCATGTAGGCCGCGATGGTGGCACGGACCTGTTCCTGTCCCTCCGGGCTGTAGACGGCTTCGGCGGCACGCTGCACGATGTAGGGGCACCCGTTGTACTTGGTGCTCTGGCGGCGCTTCCACATGTCCTGCAGGCGGATGCGGGCTCCGTCCGGGCCGGGGATGGTCACCGCGGCCGGGATGGTGGTGAAGGCGCAGCGCAGGCCCGTGAAGCCCGCTGTCTTGGAGAAGGAGCGGCATTCCACGGCCACTTCCTCGGCACCGGGGATCTCGAAGATGCTGTGCGGCACATCGCCTTCCGTATCCCTGATGAAGGCCTCGTAGGCCGCATCATAGATGATGAGGGCCCCGTGGCGGCGGGCATAGTCCACCCAGGCGGCCAGGGCATCCCGGTGCAGCACCGTGCCGGTGGGATTGTTGGGGTAGCAGAGATAGATGATGTCGGGCACCGCAGCGGGGAAGTCCGGCACGAAATCGTTGGCTTCCGTGCAGGGCAGGTAGATGAGGTCGCTCCAGCGATCGCCCGTCCACCGGCCCGCGCGGCCCGCCATGGCATTGGAATCCACATAGACGGGATAGACCGGATCCGTGACCGCCACACGGCAGGAAAGGGAGAACAGCTCCTGGATGTTGGCCACATCGCACTTGGATCCGTCACTGACGAAGATGTCCGAGGCGTCCATCTGCACGCCGCGGGCCCGGTAGTCATGGGCGGCGATGGCCTCGCGCAGGAAATCATAGCCCTGTTCCGGGCCGTAGCCCTTGAACGAGGCGGCAGAGGCCATCTCGTCCACCGCGGTATGCAGGGCGGTGATGACGGCGGGCGGCAGGGGGCGGGTCACATCGCCGATGCCCAGGCTGATGACGGGCAGGGCGGGGTGCTGCTCCCGGTGCGCGCGGACCCTGGCGGCCACCGTGGCGAAAAGATAGGCGCCGGGCAGTCCGGCGTAATGCTCGTTGCTGCGTATCATGACTAGTCCTCCTGCCCCTGGGCAAGGATGTATTCTCCAGAAAACACGGTGCGGGCCGGGCCGGTCATCAGGATATGCCCCGTCTGTTTGTCCCAGCGGATATCCAGCGTGCCGCCGCGCAGCTGCACCGCCACCTCTCTTCCCGTACGGCCGGTAAGGTGGCAGGCCACGGCCACGGCACAGGCTCCGGTGCCGCAGGCCAGGGTCTCACCGGCGCCCCGTTCCCAGACACGCATGCGCACATGCCCCGCGTCCAGGAGCTGCACGAATTCGGTATTGGTGCGGCTGGGGAACCAGGGATGGTGCTCGAAGGCCGGGCCCACCACAGGCAGGTCCAGACTGTCCACATCGTCCACAAAGACCACGGCATGAGGGTTGCCCATGGACACGCAGGTCACGGCCCATTCACGATCCAGCACCCGCATGGGCTGCCCGATGCACGGACTTTCGGGATCCGACGCCGCGTCGGGGCGGACGGGGATGCGCTGCCGGGCCAGTTCCGGCGTGCCCATGTCCACACAGACACGGGAGGGGCAGCCCCCGTCATCGTCCACACGCTGCAGGAGCTTGATCCCGGCCAGGGTCTCCAGGCGGATGACGGGCCTGCCGGTCAGGGCGTGCTCCCAAGCGAAGCGTCCCACGCAGCGGGAAGCGTTGCCGCACATCTCGGCCTCGCTGCCGTCGGCATTGAACATGCGCATGCGGATGTCGGCCCTGTCCGGCGAGGCGGGGGGCAGGATAAGCACCAGTCCGTCGGAGCCCACACCGTAATGCCGGTCGCTGATGGCGCGGGCCAGTGCGGGGATGTCCGCTTCCGTGAGCCGCAGGTCTTTCGAGAACCCGTCAAGATAGACGTAATCGTTGCCGCAGCCTTCCATCTTGGTGAAGGCGATCTTACGCATGCTCGTTTTCTCCTCGTGCGTGGAACACTTCTTCGGTGGCGGAGGCGGTCTCCGCGTCGTGGGCGGCTTCCGCCTGACGGCGGAGCACGTTCTTGTAATCCAGCGGCATGACCTTGACGAAGAGCGGCAGGGCGGCATCCCAGTTGGCCAGCAGGGACGCGGCCTTGGCGCTGCCGGTGCAGGCCGCGTGCTGTTCCACCAGGCGGCGCAGCAGGGCCTGATCCTCTTCCTGCCAGACGGATTCCAGATCCACGCTCTCGATGTTGCAGCGGTTCTGGAAATGCTCGTCCAGATCGTAGACGAAGGCCGTGCCGCCACTCATGCCGGCAGCGAAATTATAGCCGGTGCGTCCCAGGACGACGACGGTGCCGCCGGTCATGTATTCGCAGCCGTGGTCGCCCACACCTTCCACCACGGCGCAGGCACCGGAGTTGCGTACGGCAAAGCGTTCCCCGGCCTGGCCGCAGAAATAGGCCTCGCCGGCGGTGGCGCCGTACAGGGCCACGTTGCCGGCCACGGCCTGTTCCGCCGCCACGAAGCGGGCCCCGGCATCGGGGCGGACCACGATGATGCCGCCGGCAAGGCCCTTGCCCGCGTAGTCGTTGACGCTGCCTTCCACCTCAAGGGTCACGCCGGGGGCCAGGAAGGCGCCGAGGCTTTGCCCGGCCTGGCCGTGGAAGTGGAGATGCAGGCTGTCCCGGGGCAGGCCGGCGGCCCCGTGGCGCAGGACGATGCTGCCGGAAAGGCGCGCACCCACGGCACGGTCCACATTGCGGATGGTCCGCTCGATACGCAGATGATCGCACTGGCCTGCCAGTACGGGTTCGGCGGCCTGATCCAGATCCTGCTCCAGCACCGTGGGCTCGCAGACACGGGGGAAGCCCCCGGCATGATGTTGTCCGCAGACCGCGTCGGGCGTCCAGAGCAGGCGCGAGAGGTCGAGGGAGGCCGCCCGGCCCGTGATGTCCGTACGCTGCGCCAGCAGATCGGCATGGCCGACGGCCTCGTTCAGGGAGCGGAAGCCCAGGGCGGCCAGTTCGCGGCGCACGTCCCCGGCCAGCAGGCGCAGGAAGCGCATCACATGTTCAGGGCGCCCCTTGAAGCGGGCACGCAGCTTTTCGTCCTGGGTGGCGATGCCCGCCGGGCAGCGGCCCTTCATGCAGCTGCGGCACATGACGCAGCCCATGCTGACCATCAGCGCCGTCCCGAAGGCGAATTCCTCGGCGCCCAGCAGCGCGGCCACGACGACGTCACGGCCGGTGCGCAGCAGGCCGTCGGTCTGGAGGGACACCCGCCGGCGCATGCCGCAGGTCACCAGGGCCTGATGCGCTTCGGACAGGCCGGATTCCCACGGCAGGCCCACATAATGGATGGCGGAATGGGGGCTGGCACCGGTACCGCCGTCATGGCCGGAGATGACCACGCAGTCCGCGCCGGCCTTGGCCACGCCCACGGCGATGGTCCCGACGCCGTTTTCGGCCACCAGCTTGACGGAGATGCGGGCCGAAGGATTGAGGTGGCGCAGGTCGTAGATGAGCTGCGCCAGGTCTTCGATGGAGTAGATGTCATGATGCGGCGGCGGGGAGACCAGAGAGACACCGGGCATGGTGGCCCGGACGCGGGCGATGTCCACCGTGACCTTGTAGGCGGGCAGCTGGCCGCCTTCACCGGGCTTGGCGCCCTGGGCCGCCTTGATCTGGATCTCTTCCGCATGGACGAGATATTCCGCCGTGACACCGAAGCGCCCCGAAGCGATCTGGCGGATGCGGGAGCGCGCGTCATGGCGACGGCCGTCCGCATCCGTCCAGGGGGTGTTGCGGGCCGGGTCTTCGCCGCCTTCACCGCAGTTGGAGGGCACGCCGCAGGCATTGCAGCCTTCGGCCAGGGTGCGGTGGGCCTCGTCACTGATGGCACCGTAGGAGATGGCCGCGCCGACGAAATGGCGCAGGATGTCCTCTTCCGGCTCCACGTCGTCCAGGGGGACGGGCATGCGTGCCTGGCCGGGAGCGATCTCCAGCAGGGAGCGGAGGGTGAAGCCCCGGGCTTCCTGCCCGTTGCAGAGCTCGGTGAACGTCTGCCAGGCCGGGGAGGGAGCCTGGCCGCTGCCGTCTTCATTGACGGCCGTGTGCAGGGCACGCACGGTACGGGGCCCCCAGAGGCGTGCCGCAGGGGCGGCAGCGGGCCCGGCGGCATCGTCCCAGGCCTGTGCGTGCCGCAGGGCGGCATCGCGCGCCAGGGTCTCCAGACCGATGCCGGTGATGGAACAGGGCGTGCCCGTGAAATAGCGGTCGATGACATCCTGCGCCAGCCCCAGGGCCTCGAAGGGCTGCGAGCCGCGGAAAGAGCGCAGGGTGGAGATGCCCAGGCGGGCAAAGGCCTTGAGCAGGCCCTTCTTCAGGGCGTTGATGTAGCGTTCCTGGGCGTCTTCCTCGTCAAGAGGACCGGCGTCCGTGCTCAGGCGGCCTTCCCGGGCCATGCGGCGGACGGCATCCAGGGCGGCGTGCGGACAGACGGCATTGACGCCGTAGCCGATGAGCTGTGCCATGTGGATGACTTCGCAGGCTTCACCGCTTTCGGCGATGATGCCGCAGGCGTGGCGCAGCCCGGCACGGATGAGGTGATGATGCAGGCCCGCGCAGGCCAGCAGGGCGGGGATGGGCGCCCTGTCCGCCGTCATGGCCGTATCGCTCACCACAAGGATGGTGGCCCCCTGCGCGATGGCCGTCTCGGCGTCCGCGAACAGGCGGTCGAGGGACGTGCGCAGGGCTTCCCCGTCGCCGTGGGCCGGGAAGGTGGCATCAAGGGTGACGGCCCGGACAGCGGGACGCCGGGAGGCCCGGATCCGGCGCATGTCGTCCGTGGTGAGGAAGGGATGCGGCAGACGCAGGACGGCGCAGCTTTCGGGGCCCGGTTCCAGGATGTTGCCGGCATGGCCGGCATGGCCCATGAGCGACATGGACAGCTGTTCGCGGTACGGGTCGATGGGCGGGTTGGTCACCTGGGCGAAGCGCTGCTTGAACCAGCGGAACAGGGACTGCGGTTCCTCGCTGAGACAGGGCAGGGGCTTGTCCGTCCCCATGGAGCAGACGGGCTCCTGGGCATTTTCGGCCATGGGCACGAGGACCTGCCGCTGCCAGGCGCTGTCGCAGCCGGCCTGGCGCAGACGGCGCTCCAGCGGGGGCAGGGCATGCGCGGCATCGCCCTCTTCGCCCATGCTGTTCAGGGTCTCCAGACGCACGGCATGCTTCTGGAGCCAGCGGCGCCAGGGCTGGGAACGGATGACCTGGCCCTTGATCTCCGCATCAGGCGCGATGCGGTGGTGTTCCACGTCCGCCAGGATCATGCGGCGGGGCTGGAGCTGGCCGCGCTGGATGATGTCCTCTTCGGGCGTATCCACAAGGCCGCTTTCCGAGCCGAGCACCATCAGGCCGTCCCGGGAGACGCTCCAGCGGCAGGGGCGCAGGCCGTTGCGGTCGAGCAGGGCGCCCACACGCCGCCAGCCGTCGGTGAAGACGAGGCAGGTGGGGCCGTCCCAGGGCTCCATGAGGGAAGAGTGGTATTCGTAGAAGGCGCGCTTGTTGTCGCCCATGACGAAGGTCGGCCCGAAAGGTTCGGGGATCATCATCATGAGGGCGTGGGGCAGGCTGTAGCCCGCGCGGACGAGCAGTTCCAGCACGTTGTCCAGGGTGCCGGAATCCGAGGTATCGGGATTGATGATCGGCAGGGCGTCCTTCAGATGCGCCCCCAGCAGGGGCGAGGCGAGCACGGCCTCGCGCACGCCCATATGGGCCGCGTTGCCGCGCAGGGTGTTGATCTCGCCGTTATGGGCGGCCAGGCGGAAGGGCTGGGCCAGCGGCCACGAAGGCAGGGTATTGGTGGAAAAACGCTCGTGGAACACGGCAAAGGGCGCGGCGCAGTCCCCGTCCGTCAGGTCGGTATAGAACTCTCCCATCCGGGAGCCGGGGAGCATGCCCTTGTAGACGATGCTCCGGCAGGAGCAGCTGGCCACATAGAACAGGCGGGTGTCCTGCCCCTGTTGGCGCAGTTCCTTCCAGATCAGGTTCTCGGCCATGTGCCGGGCAAGGAACAGGCGGCGTTCAAGGGCTTCAGGATCATGGAGCTCGGCGGCCTCCGGCGAGCTGGTATCCGGCAGGACGAGCAGCTGCAAAAAATCGGGCATGGTCTGGCGGGCGGCGGGGGCCAGCACCTCTTCACGGACAGGGACGTCGCGCTCGTCCTCCACGCGCAGGCCGCAGGCCGTGAAGGTGTCACGGAAGCGTCGCAGGCACGACGCCCGCAGGGCCGCATCCCGGGGCAGGAAAAGCTGGGCCACGGCCCAGGGCGCGGCACAGACCGACAGGGCGGGCCACTGGCGCAGGAAAAAGCCGCGCGGCAGGGGGAAGAGGATGCCGGCGCCGTCACCGTTCTTGCCGTCACCGCCGCCGCGATGGGCCATGCGGGTCATGGCCCCGAGCGCCATGTGCATCACGTCATGACGGCTCTGGCCGTCCAGATAGGCAACAAAACCCACGCCGCAGGCATCATGCTCCCGGCGGGGATCGAAAAGACCGTTCATATGTCACTCCTGGGAAGGCTGGGGAGTGGAGGGAAAAAGTCCCCGGGCGGGGATGCTCATGCCCGGCCCGGGGAGACAAAGGAACCAGTGAGGGGATCAATGCAGCCAGAGCATCTCCGCATAGGAGGGCAGCGGCCAGACGGCGGCATTGAGCATGCGTTCCAGGGCGTCACAGTGCTCGCGGCAGGCCTGCATGGCAGGGACCACGGCGTCACGGGCGATGCGGGCGGCCGTGTGGGCATCCGCAGCGGCACGCAGCGCGGCGAGCTGCTGTTCCAGAGCAGCCAGGGTGGCGTTCAGGCCCACGGCATGACCGCGCAGGCCGGAGAAGCGTTCTTCCTCCACGGCGGCCTCATCGCTGACGGCCCGGGTCTTGAGCACCAGATCCGCGGCAGTGGCCTGTTCCTGCAGGGCGACGGGCAGGATCTGCGTGCGGCCCATGTCCAGCATGAGCGAGGCCTCGATGGCGATGGTCTTGGCGTAGGTATCCAGCAGGATCTCCTGCCGGGCCAGCATCTCGCGTTCGGAAAGCACGTTCTGGCGCAGGAACACGTCCATCACTTCAGGCGTGTTGTAGCGTTCCAGGGCATCCACCGTGGTGGTCAGGTTGGGCAGGCCGCGGCGGGCCGCCTCAACGGGCCATTCGGCGGAATAGCCGTTGCCGTTGAAGACCACGGCCTGATGCTCGCGGAACAGGCGGGGCAGCAGCTCCTGCAGGGCGGCGTTGAGGCTCGTGCCGGCGCATGTGGCGGCTTCCAGCTCGGTGGCGATATCGTCCAGGGCGCAGGCCATGGCCGTGTTCAGGGCGATGTTCACCGGCGCGATGGACTGGGAAGAGCCGACGGCCCGGAACTCGAACTTGTTGCCGGTAAAGGCAAAGGGGCTGGTGCGGTTGCGGTCGGAAAGGTCCACGGGCAGGGGCGGCAGCGAGGAGACGCCGATCTCCATGCTGGTGCGGCCGGGCTTGTGGGCCACGCCGTTCATGATGGTGTCGATGACGTCGGTCAGCATGTCGCCCAGATAGACGGAGATGATGGCCGGCGGGGCCTCGTTGGCACCCAGACGATGGTCGTTGCCCGCACCCACCGTGCCCAGGCGCAGGGCGGCACTGTGCTTGTGCACGGCACGCAGCACGGCGGCCAGGAAAACGAGGAACTGGGCATTGTCCAGCGGGGTCTTGCCGGGATCGAGCAGGTTGTTGCCCTCGGAATCGCTGATGGACCAGTTGTTGTGCTTGCCGCTGCCGTTGACGCCGGCGAAGGGCTTTTCATGGAGCAGGCAGATGAAATCATGCCGCGGCGCGATCTCATGCAGCAGGTTCATGATGAGCATGTTGTGGTCGGTGGCGATATTGGCGTCCTCATAGATGGGCGCGATCTCGAATTGGCCGGGCGCCACTTCGTTATGCCGGGTCTTGGCCGGGATGCCGAGGCGGAACAGGGCGTCCTCCACATCCTGCATGAAGGCCATGACACGCGCCGGGATGGAGCCGAAGTAATGGTCTTCCATCTCCTGGCCCTTGGCGGGCGGGGTGCCCATCAGCGTGCGGCCCGCCAGCAGCAGGTCGGGACGCAGGGCGGCCAGACGGCGGTCAACGAGGAAGTACTCCTGTTCCGGGCCCACACTGGGACGCACGAAGGTGGCCGTGGTGTTGCCGAACAGGCGCAGGATGCGCATGGCCTGCCGGGAAAGGGCGGAAATGGAGCGCATGAGGGGGATCTTGCGGTCCAGGGCCTCGCCCGAATAGCTGTAGAACAGGGTGGGCACATGCAGCGTGCGGCCGATGATGAAGGCGGGGACAGTGGGGTCCCAGGCCGTGTAGCCGCGGGCCTCGAAGGTGGAGCGCAGGCCGCCGGACGGGAAGGAGGAGGCATCGGGCTCACCGCAGATGAGCATCTTGCCCGAGAATTCGTTGATGACGCGGCCTTCGCCGGTGGGGCTCAGGAAGGCGTCATGCTTTTCGGCGGTCAGGCCGGTCATGGGCTGGAACCAGTGGGTGTAGTGCGTGGCGCCCTTGCTGATGGCCCAGTCTTTCATGGCGCAGGCCACGGTATCCGCGATGTCCGGGTCAAGGCGTTCGCCGCGGGCGATGGTGGCCTTCAGCGTGCGGAACACGGGCTTGGGCAGGCGCTTCTGCAGGATGTCGAGAGAGAAGACGTCGCAACCGAAGATGGCGTCGATATCAGCGGCGGGGGGCTGGTGATCCGGGTGGCTCTGGGCGATCTGCCGGATGGCGTCAGTGCGGGGATTCATAAGGGGACTCCTTGATACGCTTTTTTCAGGCCCGCCGGGAAAGGAAAGAGGGTGAGACCTTTCCGCGGCAGGCCTGATTGGGGAGGAAAACGGTAAAATTTCTGGCAGCTGTTCCTTACAGGGCTGCGGGGCCGCGTTCACCGGTACGGATGCGGATGGCATCCAGCACGTCATAGATGAAGATCTTGCCGTCACCTATCTCTCCGGTGCGGGCTGCGGAAACCGCCTGCAGCACCTTTTCCAGCGCCTCGTCATGGACCACGATCTCTATTTTGACCTTGGGCAGGCAGTCCACGGCGTAGCTTGAGCCGCGATAGACTTCCGTATGGCCGTGCTGGCGGCCGAAGCCGCGGACTTCGCTGTAGTTCATGCCGTGGATGCCGATATCAGTCAGCTGTTGCTTCACTTCTTCGAACTTGGACGGACGGATGATGATTTCGAGCTTTTTCATAGGGGGCTCCAGATGTTCCTAGCGGCAGGTGGAGGTATCTTGATGGTTACAGGGTATAGCCGCGTTCGTTATGCAGGCTGAGGTCCAGGCCACTGACTTCGGAAGCGGGATCCACACGCAGGCCCACCAGGGAATCCGTCAGCTTCAGCAGGATGCGGCTGACCAGGTAGACAAAGCCCCAGGTGGCGACGATGGAGATGATCTGCACCACGAGCTGCCACGGGTTGCCGTAAAACAGGCCGTTGACGCCGTTGATGCTGGCGGAGGCGAACAGGCCGGTGGCGAAGGCGCCCCAGGTGCCGCCCACACCGTGGATGCCCACCACGTCGAGGGCGTCGTCATAGCCCAGGCGGTTCTTGAGCAGGATGCCGCCGTAGCAGATCATGCCGCCGGCAAAGCCGATGAACAGGGCGGGCATGGTTTCCACGAAACCGGCCGCGGGCGTGATGGAGACGAGGCCCGCCAGCGCTCCGGAGATGGCACCCAGGGTCGTGGCCTTGCCGAAGCGCAGGTATTCAAGGATCATCCAGCCGAAGATGCCGCCGGCCGTGGCCAGATGCGTGGTGACCAGGGCGTGGCCCGCAAGGCCGTTGGCAGCCAGGGCGCTGCCGGCATTGAAGCCGAACCAGCCGAACCAGAGCAGGCCGCCGCCAAAGAGCGTCATGGGCAGGTTGTTGGGGATCATGGGCGTCTTGCCGAGATCAGTACGGGGGCCCACCGCATGGGCGCAGGCCAGGGCCGCCGCAGCGGAAGCCATGTGCACCACGGCGCCACCGGCAAAATCCACGGCACCGAGCTTGGCCATCCAGCCGCCGCCCCAGACCCAGTGCGCCATGGGGCAGTAGGCAAAGATCGTCCACAGTGCGGAGAAGACCAGCATGGCCGAGAAACGAATGCGTTCGGCATAGGCACCGGAGATGAGCGCCACGGTGAGGGCCGCAAACATGCACTGGAAGGCCATGAAGACGTTGTGCGGCAGGTTGGTTGCCGGGCCGTTGGCTTCGGCGCCCACACCCGTGAGGAACACATGGTTGAGATTGCCGATGATGCCGGAAATATCACCGCTGAAGGCGAGGGAATAACCGACCAGGGCCCAGATGATGGAGACCAGCCCCAGGGCCGCATAGCTGTGCATGCAGGTGGAGAGGATGTTCTTTGACCGGACGAGCCCGCCGTAGAACAAGGCCAGGGCGGGAGTCATGAGCATGACGAACGTTGTGCAAATAAGGATGAACGCGGTGTCTGCGGGATTCATGGAAAACCTTCCTGTGGTCTGGCAGTACAGCAGGAGCCGGATCCTGGAGCACTGCGTAAACATGATTGCCGTTTCTCAGACAACGAGCAGCGGCAGACGCCACGAAATAAAGCAAGGACCATGCCAAAAAAAGCATGCAAGACAATTATTTTTTATAATATACTGATATATTTAATGAAAATATTTTTCTGAAAGGGGGAAGCCCGCGCCAAAGAGAGCAGAGGCCAATCTTCAAGAGAATGTTTCTACCGAATAGTAGAAAAAAGGAACCCGCCCGTCCAGTACTTTGCGGCACAAAGGGGATATGCAATATGATACATTTAAAAATCAATGGGATATATCAAACAAATCATTTTTCTACCATGATGTTGAAAATGGCTGTCCCCAAAGCTGATTGAGCATACAATCACAATCTATTTAAATATATTATATTAATATTATTACTTTTTTTAAAATTTATACCAAGATGTCGACATACAGGGACAACGGGCCGGCTACCCGGCTGGCATGATCCGGCGCCTTTTCAGGGGCGGGCTCGTTCCTCCCGGAGCAAGGAAAGCCGCAGGGGACTGACGTGCCGTGAGACGGGCCGGACGCAGGGGGGGGACAGCCCGGCTGCACGGGGCGGGGAGCATCCTCCGGGAAAAATCCCTTTTCGTGCGCCCGCACACGGTAGCGCAGGCCGTATGCGGTTATCTCCATGAGGAACGAAGGCAGCGACCTTCCCACACAGGAAAGGAGATCATGATGCGTGGAAAACAATGGCTGGCATGGAGGGGCACAAGCGCTCTCAAGGTATGGCGGGCCTGGCTGGGGAGCTGCTGCAGCCTCCTGCTGGTAGCGGCTCTGGACAGGTTCGTCGCAGGGGATTACGGCGTGCCCATGCTGATAGGCTCTTTCGGTGCTTCGGCAGTTCTGCTGTTCGCGGCGCCGGAAAGCCCCTTGTCCCGGCCGCGCAACCTGCTGGGGGGCCACTTTCTTTCTGCCCTGGTCGGTGTGGCCTGCGCGCAATGGCTGCCGCCTTTCTGGGCCATCTGCCTTTGCGTGCCGACGGCCATCGCCGTCATGCTGCTGAGCGGGACCCTGCATCCGCCGGGAGGGGCCACGGCCCTTATCGCTGTGACTGGCGGCGAGCAGATACGACAACTGGGCTTCTGGTATGCTGTGGTCCCCTGCCTGGCCGGTGCCGCTCTCATGCTGGGGACGGCATGGTTGCTGGGCATGGGAAAGCCGGACAGGAACACGGTCACTTCGGGCAGTACGGCCTTCCTGCGGCGTCTTTTCCGCAAAAGGATAGCCGGTCCCGGCACCGTGTCCTGATGCCTCCCTGATGTGGGTGCGCAGCGGCAGACAGCAGGGCGCATGGCACAGCATGGCCCCGGCAGGGTGATGGCCTGCATGAAATACGGCAGACCACAGTGGTCCGCTGATCTTGAAAAGTATTTCTTTCAAAAAAAGGTTATTACTGGGGAAAAGCGTTGACAGCCTGTCCGCTTTTCTATAAGAACATCCTCGCAACGCGCTCGTAGCTCAGCTGGATAGAGCAACAGGCTACGAACCTGTAGGCCAGGAGTTCGAATCTCTTCGGGCGCACCACAAAAAACGCAAGCGGTCAGCTGTAACAGGCTGGCCGCTTTTTTGTATCCTCTCGCCGGCAGCATGAGGGAAGGAAAAGCCCAGGCTCTGTTCCCTCTCCTCAGCGCAGGGAAAGGAGGCCGCATGCGGCAGCCAGGCCGGGACAGGAATGCTGCTTGCCATTTGAGGACAGCCCCCTGGCGGCATGCTCGGAGGCGTGTTCCCTTGCAAAAAAGGCCGGTCGGGAAGGGGGCCCACAAGGGCAGACGATGCTTGCGGCCCCCTTCCGGGCGAGCTGGCAGCAGGCGGCCTTGCTGTTTCCAGGGCGTTGCCGGCCCTGACCATCGTACCGGGCAGCCGCCAGATACAAAAAAAGGCCCCGCCGGAAGCGGGGCCTTTTTTATTCAGTCGGAAGCGGGGGCTTCGCGGCGGCTTAGTACATGCCGCCCATGCCACCCATGCCGCCCATGCCGTCAGGCATGGCAGGAGCATCCTTCTTGGGTTCGGGCTTTTCGGAGATGGCGCATTCGGTGGTCAGCAGCAGGGAGGCCACGGAAGCGGCGTTCAGCAGGGCGGTACGGGTCACCTTCTTGGGGTCGATGACGCCGGCCTTGATGAGGTCTTCGTATTCACCGGTAGCGGCGTTGAAGCCGAAGCCGTCCTTGCCCTGGCGGACCTTTTCCACAACGATGGAGCCTTCAAAGCCGGCGTTGTGGGCGATCTGGCGCAGAGGAGCTTCGATGGCGCTGCGGATGATGTTCACGCCGGCCAGTTCGTCGTCGTCAGCGGGCTTGATGCTGTCGAGCACCTTGGACACGCGGATCAGAGCGGTACCGCCGCCAGGCACGATGCCTTCTTCCACAGCAGCGCGGGTAGCGTTCAGGGCGTCTTCCACGCGGTCCTTCTTTTCCTTCATTTCCACTTCGGTAGCGGCACCCACATGGACCACGGCCACGCCGCCCACCAGCTTGGCCAGGCGTTCCTGCAGCTTTTCGCGGTCGTAATCGGAGGTGGATTCTTCCACCTGGGCGCGGATCTGCTTCACGCGGGCCTTGATTTCGTCGGCCTTGCCGGCGCCGTCAACGATGGTGGTGTCTTCCTTCTTGACCACCACGCGCTTGGCGCTGCCCAGGTCGTTGAGGGTCATGTTTTCCAGCTTGGTGCCGGTGTCGTCAGAAGCCACCTGGCCGCCGGTCAGGATGGCGATATCCTGCAGCATGGCCTTGCGGCGATCGCCGAAGCCGGGGGCCTTGATGGCCACGACCTGCAGGGCGCCACGCAGTTTGTTGACCACCAGGGTAGCCAGGGCTTCGCCTTCCACGTCTTCGGCCAGGATCACCAGAGGACGGTTGACCTTGGCGACCTGTTCGAGCACGGGCAGCATGTCCTTCATGCTGGAGATCTTCTTTTCAGTGCACAGGATGTAGGGGTTGTCCATCTCGCATTCCATCTTCTCCGCGTTGGTCACGAAGTAGGGAGAGAGATAGCCGCGGTCGAAGCGCATGCCTTCCACCACGTCCATGGTGGTTTCCAGGCCCTTGGCTTCCTCAACGGTAATCACGCCTTCCTTGCCCACCTTGGCCATGGCTTCGGCGATGATGTTGCCGATGGTGGCGTCGGAGTTGGCAGAGATGGTGCCGATCTGGGCGATTTCCTTCTGGTCGCGGGTAGGCTTGGCCAGATTGGCCAGTTCGGCGATCAGGGCTTCCACGCCCTTGTCGATGCCGCGCTTGATGGCCATGGGATTGCGGCCGGCGGCCACCAGCTTCACGCCTTCGTGATAGATGGCCTGGGCCAGGATGGTGGCGGTGGTGGTACCGTCACCGGCGGCGTCGGAGGTCTTGGAGGCGACTTCCTTCACCAGCTGGGCGCCCATGTTCTCGAACTTGTCGTCCAGTTCGATCTCCTTGGCAACGGTCACGCCGTCCTTGGTGATGACGGGAGCGCCGAAGGACTTTTCGATGGCGACGTTACGACCCTTGGGGCCGAGGGTCACCTTCACGGCATTGGCCAGCTTATCAACACCACGCGCCAGTTTTTCGCGGGCTTTCACGTCGAAGAGAACTTCTTTAGCGGACATTATGTTTTCCTCCTGGGAATAATCGAAAAGCGGAGAGTGTGTATGACCGGCGCGTGTGCGTTAGTCGGTCAGGATGGCGAGGATGTCTTCTTCGCGCATCACCAGATGGTCGATGCCGTCCAGCTTGACTTCGGTGCCGGCGTACTTGTTGAAGAGCACCTGATCACCCTTCTTGACGGCCAGTTCAACGCGGGTGCCGTTTTCCAGGACCTTGCCGGGACCGGTGGCGATCACCTGGCCCTTGCAGGGCTTTTCCTTGGCGGTATCGGGGATGTACAGACCGCCGGCGGTCTTTTCTTCGGTTTCCAGGCGCTTGACCAGCACACGATCGTTCAGGGGCTGCAGTTTCATGGTGTCAGATCCTCCAAAAATTTTTATGACCACGCTTGGGTGGCATGCACAGCGTCCGCGGGGCGGAGCTGAAATTATCGCGTCATGACCGCCGTAAACCATTGCTGCGGTCCCGCAACGGGATAGTAGATAAGACACTCTTTGCGCTTGAAAAGGGGCAGAAAGGAATTTTTTTTGCAGAAAAGTCGTTTTTTTGAATAAAAGTAAATAATATCAATATATTATAAAAATAAAAAACTTTTATTCCCAGCTGTTTGCCCGGGTGGCGGTGAAGGTGGCCGGGAAAAGTGCGGCGGGATCAGGATGGAAAAGAACGGAGGATGTGGCGGCAAGCCTGCCGGCAGCCCCGTGCCGCACAGGCAAGCCGGAGGGCTGAGGCGGGGAATACCGGGCGCATCGGGGACAGCGCCGGGATGGCTGCGGGCTGAAAAAAGAAAGGCCCCGCATGGGCGGGGCCTGAAACAGTTATCTGCAAGATAGCCTAGTCTTTGTTGCCGAACAGCTGGTCCGGCGGCAGGACGGTGAAGCCGTTGCCCTTGAGCAGATCCACGGCCTGGTCGGTCTTGTCGAAGCGGAAGATCATGATGGCACAGTCCGCCTCGCGGGTGATGAAGGCATACATGTATTCCACATTGATGCCGTGCTGCGAGACGAATTGCAGCACGCTGTCCAGCCCGCCCGGCGTATCGGGCACCTGCACGGCGACCACGCTGGTGCGGCCCAGGGTGAAGCTGTGCTCTTTGAGGACGGACTTGGCTTTTTCCTGGTCATCAACGATGAGGCGCAGGATACCGAAATCGGAGGTATCAGCCAGGGAAAGAGCGCGGATGTTGACGCCGGCCTCGGCCAGCGTGTGGGTCACTTCGGCCAGGCGGCCGGCGCGGTTTTCCAGAAAAACGGAAAGTTGTTCAGCTTTCATGGCAGGATCCTCTACGCTTTGGGGGCATCGTCGCCCGAGGTGGGCTTTTTGTCCTTGCCGGGGGTGATGTCGATCTCGTCAGGCTCGGACGAGGCCCGGCGGAAATTTCGGATGGCCCGTCCCAGCCCGCCACCGATCTCCGGCAGTTTGTTGGCGCCGAATATGAGCAGCACTACGATCAAAATAAGTAACAGTTCCTGCATGCCGATGCCGAACATGGGGGCCTCCCTTGAATGTTGAGCCTTTCAGGCCATTGATTTGAAAAACATACGACGTGAAGGTGCCAAGGTCAAGACGTGCGGCGCTAAAGGACTCCCCGCATGAGCCTGCGCACCTGCTTGGGAGAAGCCGGTGACTTGAACCCCGCCTCGATGAGGCTGCGGGCGACCATGTCGCGGGCGGCACGGCTCCTGCCGCCCATGACCACCACCAGAAGGCGGGTCTTGCCCCGGCGCGCCGTGACGATGATGTTGTAGCCCGAGGCCACGGTCCAGCCCGTTTTCAGGCCGTCGACGCCGGGGATGCCCAGCAGGGTGTTGGTGGCCCCCAGGGTGCGGCCGTTGAAGCGGAAGGAGCGCAGGCTGTGATAGCGCATGGCCTGGGGATGGCTGCGCAGATAGGCGCGGGCCAGGGTGGCCATGTCGCGGGCCGTGGTGCGCTGGCCCGCCGCGGGCAGGCCCGTGGGGTTCTTGAAGACGGTCCGGGTCATGCCGAGCTGGCGTGCCTTGTGGTTCATGAGGTGGGTGAAGTTGCGGCTGTTGCCGCTGATATGCTGGGATATGGCCATGGCGGCGTCATTGCCCGAAGCCACGGCCATGCCGGTGAGGAGCTGGTCCACGGTGACTTTCTGGCGGGGGCGCAAACGCATGCTGGAGCCGCCCACCCGGGCCGTGGGATGGACGCGGATGCTGGTGGTGCGTTTCAGCCGGCCCATCTTGATGCGGTCCATGACCACATACATGGTCATGACCTTGGTCAGGGAGGCAGGCGGGATGGAGAGGTTGGGATTGTACTCGTACAGTACCTTGCCGGTGTTCAGGTTGATCATGACGGCGGCGCGTGCCCTGCGGGCCGCGTCGGCACCGGCGGGCAGCGAGAGCATGGCAAGGACGAGCAGCAGGACGCACAGCCAGCGCCCCGGGAGGGAAGGGGAGTGGTGCATGTGTTCAGGCCATATGGTGGTAGGTTTGATGGGCTTCTTCCACAGCCTGCATGGCGATGGCCAGCAGCACGGGACCGATGATGAGCCCCATGGGACCAAAACTGCCAAGACCGCAGAGGATGGCGATGATCAGCACGAAGAAGGGAGCGTTGATGCCCTGTTGCAGAAAAAGGGGACGCAGGATGTTGTCCACACTGGTCACGGCCAGGGTGCCCCAGAGGGCCAGGCCCACGGCGGGCATGGTGGCGCCGGAGAACCAGAGGGAAAGACAGAGCGGGCCCCAGACAAGGGCCGTGCCCACAAAGGGGATGGGTGCCACGACCGTGGCCAGCAGGCCCCAGAAGGCAGGCTGCTTGATGCCCGCCACGGCAAAGCCCATGCCGCACAGGACCCCCTGGGCGATGGCCACTAGGACGATGCCCAGCATGACGCCCTGCAGGGCCTTGCGGATGGCCAGGACGAAACGGCGCAGCATGGTGGCCGGGATGTGGAAGATGCGGGCCGTGACCAGATTGATGCGGCTCGCGTAGGCGGCAAAGATGACCGTGAGCGTCACGAAGAGGAAAAGGGTCCAGAGGACGGTCATGGTGCCGCCCAGCACGTCCACGCCGCGGTTGATGAGCAGGCCCATGGTGTCCGCCAGCATGGCATCGAGGTTGCTGAGGAAGTCCGAGATCATCTTGTCCACTTTGGGGTAATCCGCCAGGCTGTGGCGCAGCTCCTGGAAGCGCATGACCCATTCCGGCGGCAGCTGGAAATTGTTGGCCTGCAGTTCCCGGAGCCGGGCCAGGCCGCCGGCCACCTGGGGCGACACCAGCAGCACCAGCGTGCCGATGGGGATGAGCACGGCGGAGATGACCATGACGATGTAGCCGTACAGCGGCAGGCGATGGGAGCAGGAGGCCGCGATATGCCCGAGCCTGCCCGGATGGCGGCGGCGCAGCCGCTTGCGCCAGTGCCGGATCGCGCAGCGCATGCGGCGGTAGACGGGCAGCGTCAGGCAGGCGAAACATCCGGCCATGACGATGGTGACAGGGTTGGGGCGGAGCAGCAGGAACCAGGCCAGTGCTGCAAGGATGTACAGGAGGCGAGGCAACATGTTGGGCATGCGGGAACCTTTGGACGGCAGAATGATCTGGGCAAGGATAGCACGCGGGGCCTGGGCTGCCAAGCTCCCCGGGGAGAGGGGGACGAGTACAGGACAGGAGCCGAAAAAAAGCCCTGTGCAGGAGTGCAGCAGGGCTTGTGCAGGTCACGGTGCCGGCGGCTAGTCGAAGATGCTGGAGCCGCGGAAGGTGATGTCCACGATCTCGTAGGTGACGCGGCCACGCGGGATGTCCACGCTCACTTCGTCGCCCACTTCCTTGCCCAGCAGGGCCTGGCCCACGGGCGAGAGGAAGGAGATGGACCCCTTGGCGGGTTCGGCCTCATCGGGGCCGAGGATGGTATAGGTGCGGCTTTCTTCGGTATCCACGTCTTCCACTTCCACGGTGGACCCGAAGATGACCTTGTCGCCGCTCAGCTTGTCCAGGTCTATCACCTGGTAGAGGGCCATGCGGGATTCGATGTACTTGATGCGCGCTTCCGCCATGCCCTGGCGTTCGCGGGCGGCATCATAACCGGCGTTTTCACGCAGGTCGCCTTCTTCACGGGCCTCCTTGATGGCCTGGATGATGGCGGGGCGTTCGCTCTTCAGGCGGGCCAGCTCTTCTTCCAGACGCTTGTAGCCCTGCTTGGAAATGGGGATATTGGTCACGGCCATGGTACACCACCTCTGTTCGTCAGATGAAAAAAAAGCGTCCGCTGCGCGGGCAGCGGAGCGCGTGAAGATTGCATTTGTTCTGTGGACTATATCCGTTGCTCCGGCATTGGTCAAGCCCTGTGCGGCAGGGGATCACCCGTCCGCCGGGATGACGCCGGGCATGTTGATGCTTGCACCGGGAGGCGGCTGCGTATATGGTGGAGATAATTTGAACAACTTCTTACCTTGCCGGAACGCCATGAAAAAATACTTGCGTTACCTGGGGCCTGTACTCATAACGGCACTTTTCGTGCTGGCCATATATCTTTTGTATCACAAGCTCAAAGCTTACAGCATCGCCCAGATCAGGGAGAGCATCCAGCAGGTCTCCACGGGCAGCATCTGTTTCTCCATCGGCCTGATGATCGTCAACTACATTATCCTGGTGGGCTATGACTGGCTCGCCCTGAAGGCCATCCACAAGTCCCTGCCCCTGCCCCGCGTGGGGCTGGTCTCCCTGGTGGGGCAGGCCGTCAGCTACAACTTCGGGGCCCTGCTGGGCGGCACGAGCGTCCGTTACCGCTTCTATTCGGCATGGGGCTTTTCCCTGGCGGAGATCGTCCGCCTGGTGCTCATGCTGGCCGTCACGTTCTGGGTGGGCGCCCTGGGCCTGTGCGGCGTGGTCTTCCTGCTGGCGCCGCCCGTGATCCCCGACGAACTGCTGGCCAAGATGCCCATCCATGACGTGCGTTTCCTGGGAGGCATCCTGCTGGCCATCGCCCTTTCCTATCTGGTGCTGTGCTTCACCATCCGCAAGCCGGTGCATGTCTTCGGCAAGGAATTCGTCTTCCCCGTCCCCCGCATCGCCGTGGCCCAGATGGTCGTGGCCGGGGTGGACCTGATCGCCGCCGCCGCCTGCATGTATGTGCTGCTGCCCGGTGACCTGGGCATCGGTTTCATCGACTTTTTGCCCAGCTATCTCATGGCGCAGGTGGCCGTGGTGCTGACCCATGTGCCCGGTGGCGTGGGGGTCTTCGAGCTGGTCATCCTGCACCTGACGCATACCCCGCGCGAGCAGGCCGTTTTCGCGGCGGTGCTGCTGTTCCGCCTGATCTACTTCATCCTGCCGCTGCTGGCCGCAGCGGCCCTGCTGGCCGTGTACGAGGCCCGGCAGAGCCGCAATACCCTGCGGGAAGCGGGCCGCTGGCTTTCCGTGCTTTCCCATTCCATCGCGGCCTACACCACCTTCGTGGGCGGCTGCATCCTGCTGGTCTCGGCCATGCTGCCGACCCTGCCCGCCGTGGTGGCGCAGCTCGACTTTCTTCCCCGGCCCCTGCTCATGGGGGGGCATCTGGTCTGCGCGCTTTCCGGGGCCCTGCTGCTCTTTGTGGCCTATGGACTGGAGCGGCGCCAGAACCGTGCCTTCTGGATGGCGGTGATCCTGCTGCTGCTGGGCATAGCCGGGGCCCTGCTCAAGGGGTTGTCCTTCCTGGCGGCCGGGGCCGCCCTGGTGGTGCTGATAACGGTCTGGCTCTCCCGGCGCCGCTTCTACCGCTCTTCCTTCTTCTGGGAAGAAGCCATCCCCGCGCACTGGCTGGTCCTCGCCTTCGCGGCCCTGGGCCTGGCCATGGGCCTGGGCTGGTTCATCTACCATCCTGCGTGGGACAGGGCCGCCCTGTGGGGCTTTGAGCAGCACTTCAATGCCTCGCGCGTCCTTCTGGCCGATGTGGGCATCGCCGTCGTGGTCCTGGCTTCGTGGATCGTCCGGGTCAGCCTGAGGGCCCGCAAGCGTCTGCAGGAACGCAACCTGCAATCCGGGCGTGCTCCGCGCGCCTGAAAACGAGGCATCTGGGGCTGTCCCGACAAGGGGCAGCCCTTTTCACTGGCGGGGCGGGAGGGCCGGAGCGCCCCGCGGGCATGACCGGATGCGCAGCAACGGAAAAAGGCTGTCCCGGCGGAGCACCGGCGGACGCACCAGGCAAGAGGGGCCCGGACCTGCCTGCTGTCTGGATGCGGGCGTCCGGGCCGGTGCGCGGAGTTGTGTCCGGCAACGATGCCGGACGCAGGAAGAGGGGGCGCGCCGGCCGTGACCATGATGCCGGTATGTTTGGGGAGGGCGCCTTTCAGGAAAGAAGCCGCCCGTCGCCTCGTTCAGCGCCTTTTCCACCACCCTTCGGAGGTATGGAGCATGATGACGGAAGAAGCCCTGTATGCACGGCTCAGGGAGGCATTGCGCGATGCCATCGCACGGCACCATCTGGACGAACGCAGCATCAGCCTGAAAAGCCGCGGCCTCACCCCGGAAGAGGCCATAGGCCGGACGGCACGCACGGACTATCCCATCCTCAACGGCAGGGAAGTCATGCTCCAGGCCCGCTTCGGCGGGGCCCTGGGACAGGCCTTCACCAGCGCGCCGGTGGATTTCGAGGGCTCGCTGGCCGATGTGCTGGCACTGGACACGGCGCATGATCCCCAGGCAGGCGGGATGCTGGTGGCCACGCTCAATGCCGTCCTGCGGGCCGTGGGCGACATCGGCAACACGGTCCATTGCCGCGACGACGGGCCGGAGCAGTGCGCGGAACGCTACGCCGCCCTCGTGCGGGAGCGTTTCGGCACGCCGCGCATCGCCCTGGTGGGGTTCCAGCCCGCGCTGCTGGCACGGCTGGCAAAGGAATTCGATGTGCGGGTGCTGGACCTTAATCCCGAGATAGTGGGGACGGTGCGTTCCGGCGTGCTGGTGGAAGACGGCATGTCGGCCTATCAGGGCGTGGTGCGGGACTGGGCCGAGCTGGTGCTGTGCACGGGCAGTACGCTTTGCAATGGTTCGTTCGTCAATTTCCTGGATATCGGCAAGCCCGTGCTGTTCTTCGGCACGTCCTGCGCCGGGGCGGCGCGTATCCTGGGGGCGGAACGCTTCTGTCCCATGTCGGCCTGAGATCCCGGCCGTCCGGGCCTGAAGGCCGCGCATCATCTGGCCCGCCCGGGTTGTCGGGAAAATGTCGGCTTTCCGACACCATCCCGACAGCCAAGGGGAGCCAGACTGTCGGCATATGCGGAGGTAAGCATATGAGCGACAATGACAGGATACTGTGCCAGGTACTGGAGCAGCAGCTTTCGCTGCGTCTGCGGGAGGCTTGCCGGGGCGTGCTGCTGCATGTTTTGCCTGCCCCCCTGCGGGGCCTGCTGTATATCGCCCAGCGCAGCAGTGCTGCGGGCTATGCCCGGCTGTGGACGGGTGTCCGCGCAGGATGCCGCAGGCAACTGCCCCGAAGGGCGGGTCGCCTGCGGCAGGAAGGGGCCCTGTGAAACGGGCCGGTCCGGTGACGGCGGCGACCGGAACCGGACTGCGCCTTCCGGGAGCTAGAACTTGTAGATGAAGCTCATGTTGACGTTCCAGGCATCCTCGATGCTGTTGGCGCGGTGCCAGTTGCCGTCCTTGCTGAAACCGCCCCAGACACGGGACGACTGGTCCAGCCAGAGGGCTATATAATTGGCTTCCACCAGCAGGCGCAGGTTGTCATAGATCTGGTAGGAACTCATGATGCCGAATTCCGCAGCATAGTCCCGTTGCGTCAGGTAGATGCCGCCGTTGGTGTTGACGTTGTTGAAATCCGAAGCCGTGCCGTACAGGCTGCGGCCCGCATGACCGGGGACGTCCAGCTCTCCCTTGATGTAGCGGGCCATCCTGGGGGCGTTGGTCCCGTTATAGAAGTTGACACGGATGGTGTGGCTGAGCTTGTCGATGAAGCTCAGGTCTCTGATGCGCGCACCAAAGCCCCATGTGCCGGCCAGGGTATAGCCCAGTACGGCATCGCGGCCGATGGTCCAGGTCCCGAGCGTCCCGAAGCCGGAAAATCCGCTGGTGCATTCGTTGTTGTAATCGAAGGACGGCAGGCGTTCAGACCCGTTCCCCGGATTGTCGTCATCACCGCTGCTGTACCAGGCATAGATGCCGGGCGTGCCCCAGGCCAGCCGGTACTCGGCCAGCAGAGAGGCATACCAGCCGCTGCGGTCCAGGGCCTCCTCACCGGAGTTGAAGCTGCCATAGTTGACGCTCCAGGCCAGGCGGAAGGGATCGGCAGCCGTGATCTCGCCGGTCAGACCTGCCCAGAACGCCGTTCCGTAAGCGCAGGCCGAGGTCCCGTCCGCCTTGCGGGCGGGCAGGGCATACCACGAAGGCCCCATGCCCGAACCGTAGCCGCTGCCATAGTAATCATCGCCGGAGCGGAAGGCATTGGTGCCCACCATGCCCAGCATGGCCCAGGGGGTCAGGCGTACCCCTTCGAAGGTCAGGGGCAGCAGCAGGCCGAACACGTCCACGTTGTCCAGGTAGCGGTTCGTCCCGTCTGTCCCGCCGCTCCAGTTGTCATTGAACGGCCGTGCCCAGAACGCCGTCACGGCGGCATGGTCGCCGAGAGGGGCGGAGACGTTGATGCCTGCCACGTCGGCATCGAAGACCTGCGAAGCCTCGGAGGCGTAGTCCGGCAGGAAGATGCGCTGGATGCCCATGCGGGTCTTGACGGCCGTACCGGGGACGACCCAGTCCAGATAACTGTGCTTTATCTTGACGATGTTCCCGTCGGCACCCAGAGCGCCGCCCTTGGCGGAGCGGCCCCAAGTGGCGGCACCGATCTCGAAATAGACTGTCCCCGAAAGGCTTTCCGAAGCGATGGCCTCCAGCTGCAGGCGGACACGTGTCTTGGCCTCGAATTCATCCTCTCCCCAGCGTCCCCAGCCGGTCACATGATGGCCGTTACGGTCATTTTTGACGAAATTCCCCCCTCCGCCGTATTCGAGCATATTGATCCATACGCCCCTGGCCTTGAAGTCCACGGCCTGGCCCTGCTGCGCTCCCCCCAGAAGCAGACCGGCCGCAAGAAAAAGGATGGCCAGATGTTTTTTCATGTTCCTCACTCCTTTGACAATGGGTTGTCATGCTGTTTTGCCGTTTTGGGGATCGCAAAGATATTTCCTGACCAGGTCAAGGAAGATTTCGTATTCCCTGGAAAGGACCGTGTTGCGTTTTTTGATATAGCCAAAAGAAAGGCATTTTCCGCAACCGTCTATGGGGATGTCCCGTATGGCATACTTCCTGAAAGAATCATTCATCAGACGGATGCCGAAGCTGCAGATGTCCGTGTGCAGCAGCATCTCGATGATCTGGTTGTCGCTGTTGGTGGAGAAAAGGCTTTTGAAGTCGGCTGCCTTGGCCATGCCGACGCTGATCCTGTCCAGATGATGCTCTATGGAGAAGAAGTCATTGACAGGCTGGATGAAGCTGTTGTCATCAAGATCCGCGAAACTGATGCTTTTGCGGTCATACAGGGGATTTTTGGGACCGACATAGATGCAGGGCTCGTGCTGCGAGATCTCGATGAACTCGATGTCCTTGTGGGCAAGGACATGGGAGAAGCATTTCTGCTGGTCCCTGGAAAAGTAGACGATGCCGATATCGGAAATGCCGGTATGGACATTGTCCACGATATCCTCCACCGTCCCTTCCAGAAATGACATCTTGTATTCATCATGGTTTATGGTGTTGTACAAAAAGCAGAACAGCCGTGAGATTATGGTGGATGGATAGCAGGAGATGTTGATCTTCTTGTATTTTTTCTGCCGTCCCATCTGCTTCATGAGGCGGACGTTCTGCAGCACGGTGTGGGCCTGGCCGTAGAATTCCCTGCCCGCCTCCGTCAGGGAAACACCGCGGTTGGAGCGGACGAACAGCGTGACCCCCAGCTCTTCTTCCAGCATGCTGATATTTTTGCTCACGCTGGATTGCGAGGTGTACAGGGTCTCGGCGGCACGCCGTGTGCTGCCGAAATCCGCCGTGGTGACAAAGTGTTCGAGTTGGCGCAGTTCCATGCTGGTGCCTGCCGGAAGGGCGTGTAGGGTGTGTGGAAAGGGCGGCCTGCCCGGGCAGGGAGGCGCCGGCAACGTTTTTTCGTGCCGCTGGCAGGGCTGCGGCGGGGCATGCCGCATGCCCGTGGCCTGCCCTCCCGGCGCGCGGGCGCCGTCCGGGAAAGCGGGCATGGGGGCATGGGCCGGGAAGCTCCCGGCCTAGCCGTAAGCCACCAGGGGCGTACCGGCCTTCACGGCCAGCGAGACCGTCATGTACAGGACGATGCCGTCCTTTTCGGCCCGGTAGCAGTCGATGACACGCCCGAAGATGTCACATACGGTCCCCAGTGTCTCTCCCCGGCTGACAGGGGCGCCGGGGGTGACGTCCGGGTACCAGCACCCCTGGACCTTCGCCGTCAGGTAGACGGCATCGCGGATCTCGCGCTGTTCCCGGTGCGGCAGTCCCGCCAGGGGCGCCAGCAGCTGCAGATGGGCCAGCAGTGCCCGGATGTCCCGCTTGTAGGCGTCCACCTCGGCCCGGGACCAGACACCGTTGCCGCCCCGTTCGATGAGCAGGGAGGGCACACCGCGCAGGGCGGCGGAGTTGTAGGCCCCTGTGGTGGCCGACGAGAGGACGCGTACGTCCACATCCAGGACCTGGGCAGCCTCTCTTGCCCTGCTTGTGACCTGCTCCCCGGCCACGCCGGGGATGAAGACGAGGGGGGGCATGCTTTCGTGCAGGTCCCCGCCGTGCATGTCGACATAGAAATCGGCGTCGTCCTGCAGGCCGGTGATAAGGTGGGCCAGCCGTTCGGCCCGGCTGCCGTCAGCCCTGCCCGGGAAGACCCGGTTCAGGTTTTTGCCGTCTTCCGCCACGATCTCGGGCAGGCGCTCGGTGAAGCCCGAAGTATTGGCCAGAGGCACGATGGTCAGCCGTCCGGCCACGACATCGCCGTCCAGCTCGGAAGCCAGTTCTATGGCTGCCTGTATGCTGCAGTATTCGCACCCGTGCACGCCGGCGGTGAGCAGCACGCGCGGCCCCGGCCTGTTGCCGTGGATGGTGATCACGGGCAGGGCAAGGTCACGGTCGCGGAGCAGGGTGGTCGTTTTCCGTCCCGGGGCGGGCTCCGCCCGTGAAGCTTGATGAAGATCCATGCGGGTCTCCTGTGTCGGGATAAGGTTCAGCGGAGGGCCGCGCTGTCATGCCTGAAAAAAGGCGCGTTGCGCAGCCGGGGCCAGTAGCGCAGCAGGAAGAACGACCTGCCGGCGTAAAAGATCAGGTACGCGCCCCACAGGCCGTGGTTGCCCCAGAAAGGGACAAACGCCAGCCAGGCCAGGCCGAACGCCGCAAGGGCCTGCAGGGTGGAGAGGAAGACCGGGCGGGTCAGGCTGCTGCCCGTGAACAGGCCATAATAGGTCAGGCCCAGGGCCGCGCATGCCGGGAAGCATATGCCCCAGTCCGCGTACCGTCCCGCGGCTGCCAGGACTTCCGGCAGGTCGGTGAACAGACGCAGCAGGGACGCGTGCCCCAGGGCATAGACCAGGGTCATGCCCAGCAGGAGCGCCAGGGACCAGCGCAGGGTATGGCGCCGCGTCCTTTCCAGCATGACGGCACAGCCCTGTCCGGCGGCCTTGCCGGCAAACACGCTCGATGTATTGGCGATCCCCTCGAAAACATAGGAGAATATCAGCATGATCTGGAGGATGACGGCATTGGCCGAGATGGTCAGGGTCCCGAAAGACGCCGTGGTGATCATGAAGATGTTGGTCTGGGCCAGCAGGCAGACCGTACGCAGGAACAGATGGCCGTTGACCCGTGCCATGCGCAGCATTTCCCCCGCATGCACAAGGCTGGGGAGCGGCGCGGGGAGGGGGGGCAGGGCCCTGCGCATGGCGGCCAGCCCGGTGATGGTGGAGAACAGGCAGGCCAGCACCGATGCCGCGGCCACCCCCGGCACCCCCCAGCCGAACAGGCTCACGAACAGCAGGTCGAGCAGCATGTTGACCGCATTGCCGCCTATCTGCATGAACAGGGAGGCCCTGATGCGGGCCTGCCCCATGAGCCATCCCAGTATGGCGTAGTTCAGCAGCGTGAGGGGAGCCGTCCAGATCAGGATATCGTAATAGGTTCTGGCTACTTCTCCGGCGGCCGGATCAAGGCGCAACAGGAGCATGGCACCGGCAAGGATGGCATCCCGGCACAGGAGGATGCCGGTGCCCAGCAGCAGGGCCATGATGCCCGGCAGAAGAAAGGCCTTCCAGGCGGCCTCCGTATCCCCGGTGGCCAGGGCCTGCGCGCTGAACCCTGTGGAGCCCACGCGCAGGAAGCCCAGCAGCCAGTACAGGGTGTTGAAGATGACCGCCCCCACGGCCACTCCCGCGATATAGGCGGGGTCGGAAAGGCGCCCCATGACGGCCGTATCCACGGCGCCGATGAGCGGTTGCGTCACCGTGGAAAGGATGAAGGGCAGCAGCATGGCCGCATATTCCTTGCGGGAAGGGCCTGGCACGGTGGCGGCCGTCTGTGCGGGGGCAAAAGGCACGGAGTCGCTCCTTTCCTGCTCAGGCGATGGCCGCGTAACGTTCCTGTCCGGTGCGGGCCGTACCGCTGCCGTGTTCCACACCGATGCCCATGACGGACTCCAGCAGCTTGCGGGCATAGTCGTTGCGGATCATGGCGATGCGGCGGATATCGTCCACCTGTTCCACGATGGTGCCGTCATTGATGAAGACGACCCGGTCGCACAGATAGGTGATGCTGGTCAGGTCATGGGTGATGAACAGGTAGGAAAGGCCCAGATCCCGGCGCAGGCCGATGAGCAGATCCATGATCTGTACCTGGGTGGAGGCGTCCAGCGAGCTGATGGCCTCGTCCAGAAGGAGGATGCGCGGCCGGATGGCCAGGGCCCGGGCGATGCATACGCGCTGCAACTGTCCCCCGCTCAGTTCATGGGGATAGCGTGAGATGAAGGCGGCCGGCAGCCCCACCTGCTCCAGCAGTTCGCAGGTCCGGGCGCGGCGATCCATGCGCCGGCCCGTGCCGCGCTCCAGGGCCCGCAGGGATTCTCCGATGATGTGCTCTACCCGGAAGCGGGGATTGGCCGAAGAGGTATAGTCCTGAAAGACCACGGAAAGGCTGTGATGCAGGGTGGACGCCTCGCGGGCGGAACGTCTGGCGTACAGATCAAGGCCGTCGATGCGCACCGTGCCCCGCTCCGGTCTGAGCAGCCCGGCGAGCACACGTCCCAGAGTGCTCTTGCCGCTGCCCGATTCGCCGATGATGCCCAGGCATTCCCCCTCGCGGAGGCTCAGGGATATGCCGCGCAAGACCTGCTGCCGTTCCCGGCCGAACAGGCTTTTCTGGTTCTCTTTTTTGAAGGAGACATGGATGCCGTCTGCGTGGAGCAGCGTGTTCATGCGGGTATCCTCCCCGGGACAGGGGCGTGCAGCGCATCCAGAAAGCGGTGCATGACGGCCCTGTGCTGTTTGATGAGGTGTCGGGTATAGGTGTCCGTGGCGTTGTCGAAGATCTCCTGCGCCGTACCGCTTTCCACCGCCTTGCCGTCATGCATGACGATGACCTTGTCAGCGATGAGCGACAGCACGCCGAGATCGTGCGAGATGAAGATCATGGAGACTTCCCCCCGCCGCTTGATACGCAGGAATTCCTGCATGATGGCGTACTGGCTGATGGAGTCGATGGCTGTGGTGGGTTCGTCGGCGATGATCAGCGAAGGCTGCATGCAGATGGCCAGTCCGATCATGACACGCTGCAGCATGCCGCCCGAAAGCTGGTGCGGATACTTGCGCAACACGTCCGCGGGGTCGTGGATGCGCATCAGGCGGAGGATGGCCTCCATCCTTTTTTGCAGGGCCCTGCCGTTCAGGGCGGTGTGCTCCTGCAGGGTCTCGGCCATCTGCTCCCCGATGCGGTACAGGGGATCGAAGCAGGACATGGGATTTTGCAGGACCATGCTGATCTTGCCCCCCCGCAGGCGGCGCAGCTGTTCCGCTGTCTGGCTCAGCAGGGGCCTGCCCTCGAAGCGGGAACTGCCGGTGACCTGGAAGTTGTCGTCCAGCAGGCCCAGCAGGGCCTTGCAGGTCATGCTCTTGCCGCTGCCCGATTCTCCCAGGATGCCCAGGCATTCGCCCCTGGCCACGGAAAAGGAGACCCGGTCCACCAGCTGCACCAGACGTTTTCCCTGCCGGAAATGCACGGACAGGTCCCTGACGGTGAGGATGGCATTCATTGGCGCACCGCCTTGGGATCAAGGGCATCGCGCAGGCAGTCGCCCAGCATGTTGAAGGCCCCTACCAGCACCACCACGGCGATACCGGGGACGATCATCTGTTCGGGATTGGAGACCATGACGTTCTTGGCCTCGTTGAGCATGGCACCCCATTCGGGCACGGGGGCCTGGACGCCCAGCCCGAGGAAGGAGAGGGTGGAGATGTTGAGGATGGCCCAGCCCGTATCCAGCGAGGCCAGCACGGCCAGTTCCGCGGCGATGCAGGGCAGCATGTGCCGCGTGAGGATGTAGAAGTTCCCCGAGCCGATGCTGCGGGAGAAGAGCACGAAGTTCATGCCCGTGTACTTGATGGTGGCGGTGCGGATCATGCGGGCGTACCAGGCCCATTTGATGAAGATGCTGGCAATGACCACGTTGCGGATGTCCACGCCCAGCAGGGCGACCACGGCCAGGATGATGATCTGGCTGGGGAAGGAGAGCATGACGTCCACCACGCGCATGATGACCTCGTCCACCGTGCCGCGGAAGTAGCCGGCGGTGATGCCCATGATCACGCCCAGCCCGATGGTGCCCAGCATGGTCAGCAGGGAAAGGAAAAGCGTGGGCCGTATGCCGAAGAGCATGCGCGAGAACACGCAGCGTCCCAGATGGTCCGTGCCCAGGGGATAGTGCCAGGAGGGGCTGTCGAATTTGTTGAGGATGTCGTTGGCGTAGGGATCGTTGGGTGCCACCCACGGGGCAAAGATGCCCAGCAGGGCCGTGACCAGGACGATCCCCATGCACAGCAGCGCCATGGGATTTCTGAAAAGTTGTTGCAACATCTACGCTTTCCTTTCGCGCAGGCGCGGGTCGGCCACATACTGCAGGATGTCGAAGAACAGGTTGAAGAAGACGAAAAGCACGCCTACCAGCAGCACATAGGCCTGGATGACCGGGTAGTCCCGGTTGAAGATGGAGGCGATGCACAGGCGCCCCACCCCCGGCCAGGCGAACACGTTCTCCACTACGATGGTACCGGCGATGAGCTGCGGGATGCTCATGCCGATGGCGGTCACGCAGGATTGCAGGGAGTTCTTCAGGATATGGCGCACAAGGATGCTGCGCTGTTTCAGGCCGCGGGCCCGGGCATAGAGCACATAGTCCTCGCGCATGTTTTCCAGCATGTTGTTGCGGATCAGGCGGATATAGGTGGAGATATAGCTCAGCGCCACGGTGAAGGCCGGCAGGATGAGGCTGGAAAAGCCGCCGTAGCCGCTGGTGGGCAGCAGGTCCAGCCTGATGCTGACGATCCAGATGAGCAGCAGGCCCACCCAGTAGACGGGCATGGCCGTGGTGGCAAAGACCACGCCGCGCATGATGCGGTCGAACCACGTGTCCTTGTAGACGGCGCTCAAAAAACCGATGGGCAGGCTGAGCACGATGACATAGACCAGCGAGAGCCCGGCCAGTTCCAGGGTGGCCGGCAGACAGCGGCCTATCTCGCCCAGCACCGTCCGCGCAGGGTTGGTGTAGCTCACGCCCAGGTCGAAGTGCAGGCAGTCCCAGAGCCAGTGGGCATAGCGCACCAGAAATGGCTGATCCAAGCCCAGTTCCGCACGGGTCTGGGCGATGAGTTCTTCCGTGATGATGGGGGTCTGGCGGATGCGCAGGGCCACCTCGGCAGGGTCGGAAGGGATGAGGTTGATGAAGACGAAGCACAGGAAGGAGATGCCCAGCAGCAGGGGCACGGTGGCCAGCAGGCGCATGATGATGTAGTTTTTCATGAGGCGATCCGGGCGGGAAGGCAGGGAAGGGCCGGCCTGTGGCGGGATAGCCCTTCCCTGCGGGGACTTGCGTCCCGCTATTTCCCTTCAAAGTACATTCTGGTGAACGGCACTTCGTACTGGGTCTGGTTGAACCCCACCCCCTTGAGGCGCTTGGTGAAGAGCGCCTTGTTGGTCTCGTAGGTCAGGGGGATGTAGATGGCGTCCTCATGCAGATGGGTCAGGGCAAAGGTGAAAAGCTCCTGCCTGCGGACCGGGTCGGTGGAAGACATGATCTCCGTGATGGCCGCATCGATCTGGGCCTTGTCGGGCAGGGAGAGCTGGGCGGCATAATCGCCGTAGACGCGCTGGCGCATGGCGGCCATGGAAGACTGCGGGTCGTAAGGCATGCCCCAGCATATGTTGAAGATCATGTCGAACAGGCCGTTCTTCATGTTGTCGCGATAGGACTGTTCTTCCTCGCCGCGCAGGCTCACCCTGATGCCGAGCTTGCCGTATTCATGCTGCAGGTATTCGGCGATGGTCTTTTCCGTCACGCTGTTGCTGTTGTAGAGCAGCCCCAGCTCCATGCGTTTGCCGTCCTTCCGGCGAATGCCGTCGGAGCCGGGTTTCCAGCCGGCCTCGTCCAGGATCCTGGCGGCCTTGGCCATGTCATATTCATAGGGCTTCAGGTCGATGTCGCAGTAGGGGACGCTGCGGGCATACAGCGTGTCCGCGGGGAGTTCGGTATTGTGGAACACGCCCCTGGCGATGGCGACGCGGTTGGTGGCATGCTGCAGGGCCTTGCGGACATGGATGTCGGCAAGCACGGGATTCTGGCCGTTGAGGACGATGTGCCGGGTGGAGGTGGGGGCGGAAAGGGCGACGCCGAATCCCTTGCTGTCCCTGTATTTGTTCAGGGCATCGGCATCCAGCATGTTCTTGCCCCAGATCAGGTCGATCTCGCCTTTTTCCAGGGCCAGGATGCGCGTCTGGTTGTCAGGGATGACCTTGACCACCACACGCTTGATCCTGGGCTGTTCGCCCCAGTAGGTCTCATTGGCCTCGAACACGGCGTATTCGTCCGTGACGACCTTGGTCAGCTTGTAGGGCCCGGTGCCCACATAGGCTGTCACGCCGTCCTTGGTGGAGCCGTTCTTCATGGCCTTGGGCGAGATGATGGCAAAGGGGCGGGTCACGCCCAGTTCCGTGAGCATGGGCCAGTAGGGGGCTTTCATGAAGATGCGGAATGTATGGGCATCGGGGGCATCCACCTTTTCCAGCAGATGCATCATCTCCAGCCAGGTATGGCGGGCGCGGTTCTCAAGGATGGCGTCGAAGTTGGCCTTGACGGCAAACGCATCGCACGGGGTCCCGTCGGTGAACGTGACTCCCTTGCGGATATGGAAGGTGTAGACCTTGCCGTCGGCGGAGATATCCCAGCTTTCGGCCAGGCAGGGCTTGTAGCCGTCGGCCGTGATGTCCACCAGGGTCTCGAAGAGCATTTCCTGGGCGTACATCTCACCGGCATACAGGTGAGGATTGAGATCCCGGACATCCCGGTAATTGACGAAATTCAGGGTGTCGTCCGCGGCCCGGGCATCAAGGCCGGGCAACAGGAACGCCCCCGCCAGGGCCAGGGACACGGCCAGTTTGCCGAATGTGGAATGAATGGTCATGCAGTCCGTCCTTCGTTTTGGAATAGAATTTTATTTTCATTTCCACAATACCTATGCCACAGACTGCCGATGCCGCAAAATACTTTTTTCCCATTGCCCGTGATAGGAAGGGAGAATCACCCCCGGGTGCGGCGCATGGGGCCCCGGCTGGGCCGTTCACCCATGCGGCAAACAAGCATGTGAGGAGAGCACGGCTGCCTGGCGTCCTCATGCCCGCGCAGGGGTCGGGGAAAGCGGCCTGTCGGCGCAGGATCATACGGCAAGGCCATGCGGCGCGGGCCCTGTTGCCCTGTGGTGCGTCCCCGGTCACAGGGGATAGTCCGCAGCGGGTGAACCACCGCTTTCAGCCATGTTCGCCAGCTTGCGCGGGCTGCGGTACAGACGGGTCATGGCATGGACCGTTTTTTTGACCTCCCTGCGCAGCCAGTCAGGAGCCAGTACCTGGGCCCGGTCGCCAAAGCCCAGCACCCAGGAAAGGCATTCCGCCTCGTTGTGTGCCTTGATATGCAGCGTGACGGAACCATCGTCATGGGGCTCACAACGCTGATCCCGGCTCCAGCGGCGTTCCGCGGCGTAGGTGGCGGCCTCAGGGGCAAAGCGTACGCTGACAGCGAAAGGCTCTTCTTCCGTTGCCATGATCCCCAGTCCCTCGCCGGACGGTGCGGGGATGTCCGGCAGGGCGGCGGAGCTGCGTCCGGTGACGCGGCAGGCGGTGATGCGATGCAGTGCCAGCAGGGTGGGGTCATGGAACAGGCGTTCCACCGGCCCTTCATCCGTGACCATATAGCCCTGCACGAGCAGGCTCTCGCGGTAGGCCAGCAGGCGCAGCGGCGCATACTGCCAGGTCTTTTCCTGCCGGTGCAGGGCGGCACGGTAGCTCACGGTACAGATCTGGCGTTCCCGCATGGCCCCGGTCAGACAGTCCAGCGTGGCCGCGAAGGGCCCGTAGTCGATATGGCCCTTGCTCAAGCGCCAGCCGATACCGCCGGGCGGCAGGCTTTCCGTGTCCGGCAGCAGGGCGGCCGCCTGATGCAGACTGTCACGCATGACCCGGTGCATGTCGTCCGGCAGGAAGTGCAGCAGCAGTTCCCGGCAAAGGGCCAGCTGGCGCAGCCCCTCGGCATCGAGGCTCGTACAGGGGCGGTGCCTGGGTCTGTCCAGGCTGTAGGCCACCTGACGCCCCAGTTGATGCCGGACGATCTTGCCGAAATGGGAGCTTTCCAGCTGGTCGATGAGCCGGGTCACGGACTGCTTGGCGCAGTTGAGGAGCCGGGAAAGCTCCGTGAGCCGTACAGGCTGGGACGATGTCAGCAGCAGGGTGTAGAGCGAGAGCATCTTTTCCGCCGGGCGGCTCTCTGACCATTTTTTTCCCATAAGGCCTCCTGTAGCCTGTCTTGCCTCGTTTCGGGTGAGGCGCTGTTGCCGGGAAGGAGCCTTTTCCTTCCCGGCAGAGTATGCCCATCATGCGGGACGGGGATCAGTCGTCTTCTCTTTCCTCTTCGTCCTCGTCCTCTTCCTCCTCGATCCTGCGAAGTTCTTCCAGGTTTTCCCTGGCAGCCGCTCTGACGCCGGGATCAGTGTCGGCAAGGAGCCTCGTCAGGATGGCGGCATCCTCGGTCGTATATCCCGCCAGCTCCATACGCACGGCCGGATCAGGGAAGGAAAGCAATGCTTCCAGAACGGCATGCCGGACTTCCTGGTTGGGGATGTCTTCCACGTGCCTGGCAAGGTTGATGAGAGCCGAGGTGGAGACCGTAAGCAGGGCAGGGATCTCGTCCAGCCGCAGGCTCCGGAAGGCGCTGCTGTTCAAGGTCAGACCAAGCCGGAGCCGTTCGCCCACCGGGATGGCGATGGCATCAGGCAGGGCGCTGTTGGCAGCCAGGGCCTGCAGAACACGCATGTCGGGATGCTGGCGCAGGTGCAGCCATAAGGCATCACGTCTGGCAGGGGACATGCGTTGTTCCGAAAGATCGCCTTCCAGCAGTTCGATCCAGTGCGCCAGACGGCGCAACATGAAGACATCATCGGCCTCGATGATGTCTTCTGCCTGTTTGTCCGTCAGATTCCTGATGAAATCCATGCCATCCACCAAGGCGCGCCGGACTTCCAGATCACCGGATGCCCAAAGGCGGTCCCTGTGCTCCGTTTCCAGAGCAGATCCGTCGAGTAATTCTATGGCCAGGGACGGGATATGGAGTTCCAGCAGGGCGGAAACAAGGTCCGGGTAGCCGCCCCGTCGTCCCAGGGCTCTGGCCAGACCGAGCAAAAGGTCATGGCCGATGGGGAATTCCGGGCCGTTTTCATGCAGACGCAGATACATCATGTCGTTCTCCTTGGTTAAGATCATGGGCAGGGGCCTGTCTGGATGTCCGGCGGCAGGCCGTTTTTGTCCCTTTGTGCCGGGGAGGGGCCGCATCACGGTGATCCGGGCATCCGCGGTTGGCCCTGCGGGGGCAGGCAAAAGACCACCGGAGCCTGTTCCGTACGGGAACGCTCTGTCGCAGGGGGGCAGACGGACCTCCTGATAGGGGCAGTATGCAGGTATAGTGTTCCATAATATGGAGACTATGAAAAAATATGTGTTGGTAAAAATAATATGCCGATTTCCTTTGTGTTGCCGTCTTGCGGAACAGGGGAAAGAAGGGGCAGCCAGCATGGTGCCGGTACGCATGACGGTATCTGGTCTGCATGTGGTTGCCGGCTCCGGCCTGCCGGGCGCTTCCGTGCAGGAACCGTCCATGCGGGACAGGCTGACAGGCATCGTCCGCTGTGGACGGACCGGGCCGCGGCCGGAGGGGCTGCTGCCCCATGTCCGGCTCATGCGGGGGGCGTACGCTGTTCCCACAGGAGCAGGCGTTCCCGGGCAGCCGCGCAGACCCGCAGGTCCGTATCTTCGCACAGATCTATGAGGACGGCGTGGAAAAGACGTTTGTCCTCGCTGAGGCAGAGATCTGTGCCGCCACGCCCGGCCAGCGCCTGACGGACAAGGGGATCTGGATGGCGGGCCAGATAGCGGATGACATTTTTGCGTATGCCGGGCTTTTCGATGCCCCCGATCTCGCCGATGAGCTGGAGCAGCAGGGTATGCGCCGCTTTGAAGAGCAGCCCCAGCTCACTTTGCTGCAAGCGGCTGAACGCGGTCGTGCAGAACGGCAGATCCTGCCGGAATCGCTCGCCCACGGAAAAGGCGTAATCCGGCGATATATGGGGATTGCAGGCCAGCGCCTCCCGGACACGCATGTCGGGATGCTGGCGCAGGTGCCGCCACAGCCTGTCCAATAGGGGGTCAGCCCCGGGCAGGAGGGGCTGCACTTCCTCCTTCATGCACAGGGCAAGCTGCCACAGCATGGGAACGTCGTCGGCTTTCAGGATGTCACGGACCTGCCCGGCATCCAGGTGCTGGATGAAGTGCTGTTGGCCCAGCAGGGCCCGGCGCACCTCCAGCCCTCCCGAGCTCCAGAGGCTGTCCATCTGCTCGCAGGACAGGCAGGCGGTGGCGATGATGGTCTCGGTCAGGGAGGGGATCTCCAGCGCCAGCAGCGCATCAGCCACTTCCCGCTGGCAGGGGGCAAGGGAGGCCGCCAGGGCGGCCAGCTGCCTGTAGGTGAGCGGAAGATGCTGCCCGGACGTGGCGAGCCGCAAGGAAGCGCCGCCCTTCACGGCATGATCGCTCCAGACCGGCATGGCAAATATGTCCTGCCTGGCGGCCGATCCGTCCGGCGGGACATCCGAAAAAAGCATCGGGCCGTACGGGCGCAGGGGATGGGAGCGGTGCCGTGCCATGCCGGACAGCTCCAGACGGACGACAGGATCCTTATGGTCCAGCACTCCCTGGATGAAGGTCCTGCGCACCTTCCCGTCACGGATGCACGGCACGAAAGGGAGCGCTTCGACCAGCCGCTGATAGGGGCCCTGGAGCAAAAGGCCCACGTCCTCCTGACGAAGATCGCGGAAGGTCGTCCGGCAGAACGGCAGATGCTGGCGTATCCTATCGGCAAAAGAGATGGCAAATGCCGGAGGAAGGGCGTCATTGCCGGCCAGCGCTTCACGGATGCGCATGTCGGGGTGCCCGCGCAGATGCCGCCACAGCTTTTCGTGTGTGGCCCGGGAAAGGCGGTAGGGGGATTGGGCTCTTCCCGGAAGGAGGGTGGCCAGGCGGCAGAGCAGCGGGACGTTCCCGGTCGTGAGGATATCCCGCGCCTGGCTTTCAGTCAGGCCGATGAGGAAACCGTCACAGTCGAGCAGGGCCTGCCGGATCTCCTGGGGGCCCTGCCGCCAGAGAAAGTCCCTGTGCCTGGTCTCCAGCCGGCAGGTGTCCATCAGGTCCAGGACCAGGGAGGGGGGAGCCTGCTCCAGTAAGGAGGACAGCGGCTTCATATAGGGACGCCGCCGCAGGGATGTGCCACGCGTCATCCCGGGCCGGACACTGTCTTTTCCGCTGGTGTCCCGGCAGTGCACCACATGCTGCCGCCGGCAGGGCTCCTCCCTGGGGCAGCAGGGGCAGATCCCGGCAGTATTTCGTGAATCTTGGGGGTGCTGAGGCGTCATATCCATCCTCCTGTGCAGGCGCCGGGCTTGATGCAGGCGCTGCTGGCAGCAGTATGGAGGCGCATCGTTCCAGATCGTGAGATCAGTGCAAAAAAAGTGGAAATGTCCCGCAAATGCCCGGTGTGCGCACGCTGCGGGCAACAGGCAGAGGAGATGGCCACACGGGAGACAGAAGAAGAGAGGCGGAGAGAAAAGCCTGCGCGGGAGCGCGGAGCCCGGCAAACACGAAAGGCGTACCGTGTTCCGGCACGCCTTTCGTGTATCGTCCGCCCCGGAGGTGGCTCCGCGGGGCTACTTCATCTCCTGGTAGAATTCGTCCACGGCCGCCAGCACTTCCAGCGGCGGGTTCCAGCCGATGAGCGTGGCCATGAAAAGGTTCAGGGCCATGCTGACGGGGCTTTCGAAGACCGGTGACAGGTCACGCGGGCGCGCGCCCTTGAGGATCGCCTCCACCAGACCGGCGCTGAAGCGTCCCTCTTCGGCCGCATTGGACTGGGCCACGCTCAGCAGGGCACCGTGGACCACATCCGGTACTCCCAGCTGGGAGAAGGTGGGGATGTGCGCATCGGCCAGAGGTTGCAGCACGTTGCGCATGGCACTGGCCTGCAGACCGACATTATAGGTAAGATAGACCGCTTCGGCCCCTTGCTCCACCAGCTTTTTATGGCAGGCCAGCAGGCGTTCGGAGGCCAGGTCCGTATCCTGGATGTCGAAGGTGTCGGTACAGCGCAGCAGGGTGACGCCCAGTTCCCTGGCGGCATCCTCGATCTCGTTGAGAGCGATGCTGCTGCGGCCTGCCGGGGTATCCTCGTAGGCGATACCGAGCTTTTTGAAGGCGAAGATGTCATGGAACAGCAGGACCTGGCGCTTGAAACGGTCCGGCTCGATGGGAGCTATCAGATTGTCCCGACCCGAATCTTCCACCGAGGGGATGATGCCCGCGTCCACGGCATTGGTCACGGACGAGACGATGACCGGGACAGGCAGGTCCTGTGCGGCAAGATCCTGCCCGGCCCAGGTGCCGAAGGCCAGGACCATGTCCACGTCCTTCTTTTCCCGGATGCGCCGCAGGACGTCCTGGCGCACCTTTTCCCGCTGCCGGCTGTCCCACTCGGCGGAATAGAAGCCGTCCGCCAGAAAGACAAGGCGGTTGCCGCCCGCATGCCGGTGCAGCCATTCCCACATGCCGCGGACCTCTTCGCTGTCTTTGGGCAGGGGCACATGGCCGTTCCTGATCAGACCGCGTTCCTCCAGCCCCAGGGCCAGTCCCTGGAAGATGCGCTGGTAGTCGGAAAAGGGGCCGCCCTCCACATAGATCACCCGCCATGCCTTGTCCCCGGCGGGCCGGTTCTGGTCAGCAGCGGCAAGGGCGCTGTCCCGGAGCAGCAGGGGCAGGAGAAGCAGGCAGACAAGCAGGGGCGCGACGGCGCGTCGTATCGTGTTCATGAAACCTCCGAAAGGAACGTCGTTCCCTGATGGGGAGCGACAGGCCGGGTACCGGGAAGGGATCGTTCCGGCAGGATGTCGTGGACGATGGTCTTGCGGATGTGGGGCATGCGGCAGGTACGGGCCACGGCCCAGTAGGACGGGATGAAGCGGACATGATCCCCCGTCACGGGCGCCTGAGGACAGGCGCTCACGTCCAGGACGGCGTAATTGCCGCTGAAATCGGTGATCCGCCAGTCCGTCCTGGGGAGTGTGAGGCCCTGGACGTCCGTGTGCAGGCTGCCGCAGTCCACCAGCGCCCGGAGGCGTTTTCCCAGGACAGGGCAGTCGGCGGGCAGGCCCCGCCCGTTGTGGACGCTCTGGCGTGGGGGGCGGATGTCCCGTTCCGTCACTTCCAGCACCGTGGCCGTCAGGCGGAAGATGTCCTGCCGGAAATCCCCGCCCAGCAGGGCCTGGTCGCGGTACATGTCCCATCCGAGCAGCAGGGGATCCCCCATGCGGAATTCCATGATGCAGCCGGGCGGCAGATGCGGGCCGTGGCCGTGGCGGCGGGCGAACCAGTTCCAGAAGATGGTCCCGCCCAGGCTGACCCGGTGCAGGGCGTGGCCCAGCAGGTCCCCGGCCCGGGCCGCCAGCGCTTCGAGCCGGGCCATGTTTTCTTCATCCGGGCAGGTACCGTACAGACAGCCCAGATTGACGCCGATGCCCGCCACATGAGCGCCCGGGCCGCGGGCAGCACGCTGCGAGGCGGCGGCCACGGCCCGCAGCAGGGCGGGCGCCTCGTCCTGCGGGATGCCTTCGCGCATGTCGCCGATATCCACCATGAGCAGGGCCTCGTGGTGCAGGCCCGCGGCCCGGGCGGCGGCATCCAGGGCCCGGAAGGTCGCCTCGCAGGAAAAGGAGCTGCGTTCGAACAGACGGACGACATCGTCCGTCCTGTCCGGGGGCGCCAGATTGATCAGGACGCGCCCTGCGCGGGCAGGCGGCTCCTGGCCATAGAGAAGATGCTCCGTCATGTCCGCGATGCCGTGACAGCCATAGCCCTGCCTGCGCAGGAAGGCGACGATCTCCGGGTGGGAGGCCACCATCTTCAGCACGGGCAGGAAGCGGAAGCCCCAGGCCTGTTCCCGGTGCCGCACAAGGCGCAGATTATGGGCCAGGGCATCCAGATTTATTTCCAGCTCAGGCATGAGGCATCTCCGGGGTGAAAGGCGCAAGGAAGGGCAGGCTCCCGGCGGGCGGGGCCTGTTGCAGGAGGCTGTCCAGCAGCAGGGGCTGCATCTCCTGTCCGGCCAGATCTTCATAATGATAGGGCAGCGAGGCCGCCAGGGCGTGGTCGACCCGGCTGTGCCGCAGGGCTTGCCACAGGTCCGGCGAAAGACCGCCGGCCAGCCAGAGGTCCGCGGCACCGGCTCCCCGGCCCGTCTGCCGCAGGGGACCGTCAGGACAGGGCAGGCGCAGGGGCAGCAGTCCCGTGCAGGGCGGACAGGGGCGGAATGCCCCGGTGATGCGTGCCGCCAGACCGTCCGCGCCGCAGTGCCGCAGGGCTGTACAGATGCCCCGGATCATGCGCGGCAGGTAGGAGGTCTGGAAGATGCCCCCGGCACAGCGCAGCCCCCTGGCCGCGGTCACGGTGGTGAAGTAGAGGAAAAGCGAAGGGAGGATGCGCTCTTCCGCCAGGGCCCTGTCCAGGCTGGGGGCATCCAGCGGCAGGCGCCAGCCGTCATTCCGGGCCGCCACCAGCGCACGGAAATCGCGGGCAGGCCGCAGGGCCAGGGCCCGGCCCTTGCCGTCCACGCCCCAGAACAGGAAGGTGCCCCGTTGCAGCCCCTGTGCGTCACCGGTCCAGCAGGCCCGCTGCCCGTTGAGGGCATCCCAGACGGCGGCGGTCAGCGGCGGGTGCAGGAGCAGCTGACGGACAAGGCTGCCCGGCCGTTCAAGATCGGCCGTGATCAGGCGGCCGCACAGCCATTGCATGTCCAGCGAGACCAGCGGCGGGATGTCGCAGGACTCCGGGATGACCTGCCGCCACAGCAGGGCATTCATGAGACTGGCCTGATCCCGGAACGTGCGCTGCGCCAGGACGCGGGGATGCCGGTAGACGGCCTGTACGAGACGGTCCAGGGCATGCAGGTCGTCCGGCTGGCCGGGAAGTCGCGAGGGCAGGGCGATCTCGGCAGCGGTGAACGCCGGACGCACGCTGATGAGCCCGTGCCGGTCCCGCCCCGGCAGGATGGGCAGCCTGCGGCTGTGGAAACCCGCCTCTCCCGGGGTACCTCGCCCCAGCAGGATGCCGCGCGGATAGGCCACGTTGTTGGCCGGGACAGCTCCGCAATTGAACAGGGGCACGGCGTGGCGGCAGCTCATGGCGAACAGCAGATCGCCCTGGAAGAATTCCGGGTGGAAGTCCACACCGTGGTGGTTGGCTGTGAGGGCATGGGGATCGCTTTCCAGTTCACGGCGCAGGGCCCGGCCCAGATCGGGCGAATACAGCCGGGCGCAGGTCGTGGCGGCCAGCTTCACGAGGTCGTCGGCGGCTTGCGGCGGCCGGGGCAGGGCGGTATCCGCGCCGAAGCCTGCCGCATAGCCCGCCAGCCTTTGTGCCCCCGCCTGCTCGAAGGCAGCCAGTGCGTCCGGGCAGCGGCTGCGGAGCCAGTCCCGGGCGGGGGTCATGCCCGGCCTCCCGTACGCCGGGCCGGACGGACCAGCAGCAGGAAAAGGAGGGAGATGCCCGTCAGGGCGAGGCCTGCCCAGCGGGCGGCGTCGTCCACGCTCATGATGGCCATGACGGCCCCCACGCAGACCGGGCCGATGACCTGTCCCACGCGTTGCAGGGCATCCAGCAGGCTCATGGCCTGATCCACGCCGATGGCCCGGGCTATGTCCAGTTCCAGCAAAAATTCGCTCTGGGCCGGGATGTTGAGACCGGTGGCCAGTCCCAGCAGGATGGAGCCCGCCACCGAAGCCGGCAGGGGAGGCAGTACGCAGAAACAGGCCACGGACAGGGCCGACAGGATGCCGGCCCAGAAAAGGAGCGGGCCTTTGTACAGACTGCTGCCGACCAGCCGGGCGAACAGGGGCCCGCTGTAGATGACGATGAGGCAGTTGAGCATATAGATGCGCCCGATATTGGACTGGGCCACATCGGCCTGCTTGAGGAAGACGGGCAGGAAATAGTTGAGGAAGCCCACGCAGAGCAGGGCCGACGGCAGCAGGGCCAGCAGGATGAAGGCCAGGAAGCGGCGGTCCGTCAGCAGGCGGCGGACCTGCGTCAGCGTCAGCCTGGCGGCCGGGGCCTCCTCCCGGGCATCTGCCTGCTCTTCCCGGCCGCGCAGCAGGCGCAGGGGCACCAGGGCCAGGCAGGCCAGGATGACGGCGGAGATGACGAAAACGGGGCCGTAGCCCAGGCGTTCGGCCAGCATGGCCCCCAGGGCGCTGCCGCACAGGGAGCCGGCATAGACGCCGGCGAACATGTCGGCCAGCCTGCCGTCCCGTACCGTATAGGCCTGGGCCGTGAGCAGGGAGAGGCCGTAGCCCAGCCCCACCAGGGCCCGGGCGGCGATGAAAAGCCAGGGGTTCCAGGCCAGCATGGAGGCCAGATAGCCCAGGGCCATGCAGATGATGCCGGTCATGAGGGGCGGCCGGGCCCCTTTGCGCTTCATCCATGTCCCGGCAATGAGCACACTGAGGCCGGTCATGCCCATTTCGGCGGAGATGGGCAGGCCCAGCAGCACGTCACGCGGGAGCATGCCGGACGTGGTGAGTTCGGCCATGCGCAGGGGGATGAAGGAAATGGTCATGTCCATGGCCAGGATGAAGACGAACATCAGCGGACGGAACAGGGCGCTGCGGTGGGCGTGGGTCTGCGTCGTCCCCTGCAGGCGGGCCTCCAGACTGCGGGAAAGCAGCAGGAACATCTCCACCATGAAGATGAGGGAGATGACCACCAGGGTCAGGATGTCCAGCCCGTTGGCCATGAGACGTTCCAGCCAGGGGCCGCGCGTGAGGGAGGCTCGCAGCTTCCATCCCTGCTCCGGGGAATCCCCGCTGACGGAGAAGGACGAGGCCAGTTCCAGCAGGGGGAACTCTTCGCCGGACGGCAGGAGCTCCGGGGCTTCCGGGCCTGCGGCATGGCTTGAGGCGTAGGCCTTGCCGGAGGGGGCGATGATCTCCAGGACGAGACCGTCGCCGTGGATTGTGGCGGCCCTGGTCAGGTAGGCAGACAGACGGCTGGTATCATCAAGGGAGACGCCCACCAGCAGCAGGCGGTTGAGGTCCTCGGTCAGGATGGCACCGGTATGCGCGGCGTCGTTCCTGAGCCCCTGCGTGTACTGCCGGCTGACGGCATGCAGGGCCAGTGCCCCGTTGCCCAGCATGAGCAGCAGGAAAACGGTGAGGCACAGGTTGCGGGGCAGGCCGCCGGAACGGCGCAGGCCGAGGCAAAGGGACAAAAGCAGGATCCCCGCCAGGGCCAGCCCTCCCTGAAAGAACAGCTGTTGCCGGAAAAGGCTCCAGAGCGTGTCGTCCAGACTGCGGGAAGGCATCCAGACGGCGATATGTCCCGCGATGCCGCCGGCCCGGTCAGTGACGGGGGCCAGCAGCAGCTCGCCGTCCTTCAGATCAAGGACCGTCTCCCCGTCCGTCTGCGGCAGGCGTCCGCTGATATCCGGCAACGGCGGGAAGCGGCCCCAGTGATGCAGGGCCCTGCCCCGGGAATCCAGCACGGCCAGGGGCATGCCGGCCGCCTGGCCCACACTGGCCAGCAGGCGGTCGACATTGTGGTAGGTATCCAGCTTTTTGCCGAAGCGGATCCCTATGGCCATGCGGCTTTTCAGGGCCGTGGCCGCCACACTGGCCGATGCCTGCGTCCCTTCCCGGGTCGCGGTGCGCAGGGAGGAATAGAGCAGGGCATCGTACAGCAGCAGGCTGCACAGCAGGACAGCGACCCATCCGGCCATGATGCGGCCAACGGGGAACCGTGAGTTTTTCGGAGGAGAAGACAGGTTCATGAGGACGTCCGGGCAGTAGGGGCGGGCTGGGCCACGCGGGTGTTGCGCGTGCGGCAAAAGGCCAGCATGGTGATGTCGTCGGATTGCGGCTCTTCACCCCGGAAGCGGACAAGCTCCGAGAAGATGAGCGTCAGCAGTTCCCGGGGCGGGGCCCCGCGATGGGCGGCCATGAAGTCCCGCAACCGGGCCTCGCCGTACAGTTCCTTGTCGCTGTTCATGGCTTCGGTCACCCCGTCGGTGAAGATCAGGCAGGTCTCCTGTTCCCTGAGGGTATCCGTGAACAGCGTGTATTCCATATCCGGCATGACGCCCACCAGCGGGCCGCTCAGCTTGTCCAGCATGCGGGGCGGGGCATCCGAGGCGGCATCGATGATGTAGGGCGGGCAGTGGCCGCCGTTGGCATAGGCCAGCTCGCCGCTTTGGGGGTCGTACAGGGCCAGGAAGAGGGTCACGAACATGTTGCCCGGGTTGTGGGCTTCAAGCATGGCGTTGACCTGTGACATGGCGGCGGCCGGGTCGAGCCCGGAACCGAGGGCGTAGCGCACGAGAGTGACGGTCATGGACATGAACAGGGCCGCCGGGACGCCCTTGCCGGACACGTCGCCCAGGACGAGGGCCCGACGGCCGTCGCCGGTGACGAAAAAGTCGTACATGTCGCCGCCCACTTCCTTGGCGGGATCCAGAAAGGCCGAGGCCCGGAAACCGCACATCTCGGGAGCGCCGTCCGGGGGCGGAAGGATGCCCATCTGGATCTCGCGTGCGGCGGAAAGCTCCCCTTCCATGCGTTCCTTGCTGGCGGTGGCCTCCATCAGGTTGCGGATGTTGGCGGCAAGGGCCCCGCCCAGATGGGCGTAGGCACGGGCCAGCTGCCCCAGCTCGTCACGGCGCTCCAGCGGCAGCCCCTGGCTGAGGAGGGGCTCAAGCCGGTCAAGGGCATCGGGCGCGGCAAAATCCACGCCGGCCAGCTGGCGGGTCTTGCGGGTCAGCAGTTTCAGGGGCCGCAACGTCCTGATGAGCATGAACAGGGCCGCCAGGGCCACCAGCAGCATGATGGGCAGGCTCACGGCCAGCAGGCTGCCCAGCAGGCTGTAGGAAGGCTGCGGGATGACGGGCCCGCCGCAGAAGCCGCCGCGGTGGACCCCGCGTCCGTCGGGGCGCTGGAACTGCCTGTGGTCTTTGAGATCGGCAGGCTGCATCTCCGCCTGGACGAACTGGCGGCACTGGTCCCCGGGCATACGCTGGCCCTGGGCGGCGAGACGCCGTCGCCCGTCGTGGACATCCGTGTGGCGGGGCAGCTTCTGGCACAGGGGCGTCTGGTGGATGTGGGCGGCATGCCGGGCGTGCAGATCACCCGCATGCATGCTGCCGGACAGGACAGCGCTGCGCCGCAGGGGGCCGGGGATGGAACTGGCCGGGATTAATCCCCTTTATCTCATCGCGGGCCTGGCGCTGCTGGGACTGGCCCCCTTCCTGCTCATGATGGTCACATCCTACGTGAAGATCGTGGTGGTCACGAGCCTTGTCCGCAACGCCCTGGGGGTGCAGCAGGTGCCGCCTGCCATGGTCATGAACGGTCTGGCCATCATCCTGACGGTCTTCATCATGGCGCCGGTGGCCATGGACACCAAGGCCCTGCTGGAACAGCAGCGCTTCAGCGAGAACCCGAAGCCTGCGGAGATGCTGCAGACCCTGCAGGCCGTTTCACCGCCGTTGCGGCAGTTCCTGGAAAAGAATACCAGCCCCGCCATCCTGCAGGAATTCATGGGCACGGCCCAGCGCATCTGGCCGGAACATCAGCGGCAGAGCATCACGCGTGACAACATGTTCATCCTTGTGCCGGCCTTTACCATCACGGAGCTGACCAAGGCGTTCCAGATCGGCTTTTTGCTCTATTTGCCTTTCGTTGCCATAGACCTTATCATTTCCAACGTCCTGCTGGCCATGGGCATGATGATGGTTTCGCCCATGACCATTTCCCTGCCGTTCAAGCTGCTGCTGTTCGTGACGCTGGACGGCTGGCTGAAGATAAGTCAGGGCCTGCTGCTCAGCTACCAGTAGCCAGATTCGGAGGTTCTATGGAAGTCATCGTAACGGAACAGGACGGTATCGCCATCGTGGAGCTCGCAGGCCGCATGGACGCCACGACGACACCGGAATTCGACAACGCGACCCGCGCCCTGCTGGAGACGGGGAAGCAGCGCCTGCTCATCGACATGTCCCGGCTGGAATACATCAGCTCTGCCGGCTTGCGGGGCATCCTGGGGCTGGTCAAGGCGCTCAAGGCCTGCGCCGGAAAGCTGGCCTTCTGCTCCCTGCAGCCCATGACGGCGGAAGTGTTCCGCATCTCCGGGTTCAACGCCATGCTGACCGTCCGTGACAGTCGGCAGGAAGCCCTGGCGGCCCTGGCCGGCTGAGACAGGGCAAGGAGGTAGGCAGTGGCCAGAATCATGCTTCCCGCCCGTGTTGACAGCTGCGCGCCGGCCATGGAATTCCTGCGTGAACACCTGGCCGCCGACCATGCCGGGATCCTCGGTTTCGTGGAGCTGGCAGTGGAGGAACTGCTGGTCAATGTGGCCACCTACGCCTATGCCGGTCCCTGCCCGCAGGAAGGCGACAGGAACGCCCACTGGGGGCAGATGGAACTGGGCTTCAAGCGGGTGAGCATGGACAGCGCGCCCTTCCTCTGCGTCTGGATACGGGACTGGGGCACGTCCTTCGATCCTTTTATGGAGACCGCCACGCCGGATACGTCGCTGGCCGCAGAGGAGCGGCCCATCGGCGGCCTGGGCGTCCATCTGGTCAAGAACGTTTCCGCGCATCACTGCTACAGCGGTGATGACGGCACCAATACCATCGAACTGTATTTCCAGCTTGCCCGCGACGAAAACTGAGCCGTGAAGGATAGCCGCTGCCTTCGTATCCCCTGCCTTTCCTGCCTGCTGCTGTGCCTGCTGCTGACCGGCGGCTGCGGCTCCCGGACGTCCGGGCATGCGGCGCCTCCGCCGGAAGCGGCGCTGCCGCCGGTGCCCCTGCGGCCCGGCACGGGCATCCTTTCCCATGAATATCAGGAGCAGACGGTCCTGCCGCGTATGGTACGGGTCGCTTCCCTGCCGCAGAAAAAGGCCCCGGGCGAAGCCAGGCCGGCCGCAGCGGCCGTGGCAGCCCCCCGGACCATGACCGTGGCCGCCGTATCGGCGGCTGACCGTGGCGGCCGGCAGTCTTCCGCTGTCGCGCCGGTGCGGCACGCGTCTTTTCACCCGCCGTCCGCACCGGTGATCCCTGACGACATCGTGCCCCCCGCACCCGAGGAGTGGCGCCGTCTGGCCCGCGAGGCCGAGGAGATCTTCGGTCTTGACGCAGGGCTGGTCCTGGCAGTCATCCAGGCCGAATCCTCCTTCGATCATACCGCGGTCTCACCGGTGGGAGCCCAGGGGGCCATGCAGATCATGCCCCATACCCAGGAAGAGCTGGGCCTCATCGACCCCTTCGATCCCCGGGCCAATGTCTATGCCGGTTCCCAGTACCTGATGCACCAGTTGCAGCGTTTCGGCTCCGTGGAACTGGCTTTGGCCGCCTACAACGCCGGGCCCGGCAGTGTGGAGCAGTACGGCGGCATCCCCCCCTTTCCCGAGACGCAGGAATTCGTCCGGCGCGTCCTGGTCTATTGGAACCGGAACCTTCCCGGGGACCAGCCGGCGCATTCCTGAGATCAGGACGAAAATGGGCCTGCGCCATCGCCTGTAAACCGGGGACATCCAGCGGAAGTGACCTGCGGCTGCCACCAGTCCCGCAGCTCCCTGGGAAAGAGGTCTCCCGCCGCCGTGCCGGATTCCCCCCGCCCTTCCTTTTTTCCTGTTCTTTTCTTTCCCTTTCGGCGGTCCCCGTCCTGCATTCATTGCCGGAAGCGGACCGGCTGGCTGTCGAAGCGTCCGTGCCCCGGACGTTTGACCTGTTTTCAGATGCGCGTCATTCCCGTATCTGGCGGGCTCCGTTACTCCTGGGCCTGTTCGTGCATCCGGTGAAGGAAGATGCGTTTGCCGCGCGGTGCCGCCAGAGGGGAATGGCGCCGGATGTAGTCGCTCGTCAGTTCCCTCACAGACAGGGGACTGGTGGCCAGCAGGCGGCCTTGCCGCAGCATCCCGAAGCCGTCACCACCCGAGGCCAGGAAATCGCTCAGAACCACGCCATAGCGGGCCTGGGGCTTCAGCGCGTGCCGCCGGCCATGCCCGTCCACGATATGGACGTCCCGCAGGCGCTGGCCCGCGGGACGGCTGGTGTCCGCCGTATAGGTCAGGCCCGCCACCTGCAACAGCTGCGGTCCTTCCCCGTCGGGCCCGGACACGGCGTGTTCCAGGGCGGCCATGATCTGTTCGCCGGAATATTCCCGGACATGCACCTGACCGTCAAAGGGATGCAGGGCCAGCAGATCTCCGCGGGAGATGTCGCCCGCGGGCAGGGCGGCCCGGATGCCGCCGCCGTTCACCAGGGCCAGGCGGGCGCCCTGTTTCCTTCCGTATTCCAGAAAGGCGTCCGCCGTCAGCAGGCCGCTGAAGCAGTCGCCCTTGCGGCAGGCCTCCATGCCGTCCGGCATCTTGACGTTGTGGCGGCCCACGATCTCCGTGCGGTAGCGCGCCAGCGTCTCCGCATAGTTCGCCACCAGACGGGTCATGGCTTCCTCCTGCGGCAGGGCGGGGACGAGCTCCCGGGGGCCGCCTGTCCAGGCCGCAGGGATGCCCGCCGCATCAAAGGTGATGCTCAGATCCCCCAGATAGCGGGTCGCGCGGGCGGCCGTCACCACGAGGACAGGAGCACCGTCCGGCGCGTGTTCCACGATGGGGTAGGGCCCCTCCGTGGAGCCGGGGCCGAGATAGGTATGGCTGTGGCCACCCACGATGACATCCACCCCGTTGACACTGCGGGCCAGCTCTTTGTCCCGTTCCAGCCCCAGATGAGTCACGGCGATGATGTGCCGGATGCCCTGCGCCTCCAGTTCGGCGACATAGTGTTGCAGCGTTGTCCGGGCATCCCGGAAGGTGGTCTGGGGGCAGGCTGCCGCCAGTGCGGTGACGTCATCATTGGCCAGCCCGATGATGCCTACTCTGGTCCCGCGTATCGTCTGGACAAGATAGGGGCGTATGCGGCTCCCGGCCAGGGGGCAGCCCTGCTGCGGCGCCAGATTGGCGGCCAGTACGGGCAGGGGCTGGACTTCGAGAAAGCGGGCCAGCTCACGGCATCCCTCGTCGAATTCATGATTGCCCAGGGTCATGGCGTCATAGGGCAGCAGCGCGTCCGCAGCGGCGATCATGGGCCACTTGTTGACGCTGTAGAACAGGGTCCCCTGGAACTGGTCGCCCGCATCCAGGGCGATGATGTTGTCCTGCTCGTGCCGTGCTGCCCGGATGGCCGCACTGACGCGTGCCAGGCCGCCGCGGCAGTCTGTGGCCTCGAAGCAGGCATTCATATGCGCATCGGTGCCCGCAAGGAAGGCGTGGGTGTCATTCACATGCAGGATGCGCAGCTCCAGGCCGCCAGCCACAGGTTCGCGGTTTGCGGCGCCGCAGGCCGTCAGGAGCAGCAACAGGGCACAAAGGAGAGCCGTGACCGGCAAGGGCAGCGTTTGTTCCTGTGGCAGAGGGGGCATGGAAGTATCCTTTCCTGTTAAACGGTTCCTGGGAAGAGCCGGGCTGCAGCGCGTTTGCCGCTGCCCGGAGAAAAAGGTCCGCAGCATCTGGTGAGGCCTGTACGTCCGGCAGGGAGTGGCGCGTACCGGCATCGGCCACATTGGCGCTCCTGCCGGTATGGCTCCGCTCCGCGCGGGCACAAGGCGGGGCGGGGAATCACGCCGTATTTTCCTGGGATTGTTATACAGCGATGCCCTGAATGGGAAGAGCACGATGGACAGGCGACGGGGCAGCCGCAGATGATCCGCGTGGTGCATTTCCCGGTATGTCCAGAACCGGATTGCGCGCTATGATGAGTGGTTATATTGCTTTTCTGTTCAGTAGCTGAAAAATAAGATGATGACACTCAATGGAAATATATTAGAATGAAAGTCTGTTTTTATGCTGATGATATTTACTCTTGAAATGATAATATATTTTTGCTAGATATTCCATCGGTAAATATTTCGAGTATAAAGAAGGATGGCATGGGATGATGCAAATCTTGTTTGATGGCATGTGCGATATATTGACTTTAATGTTGCATAGCACTGAAATATCCTATGGATCAAGATGGGAGGAATAGTATGAAGAAAATATTTGTACTGCTGGCTTTTTGTGTAATGATTCCCTTCAATGCATTCGCTTTTGATATTTGCGGCTGGTGGCAGCTTGAAGAAATGCCTTCCATTTTTATGAAGATAACTAAAGAGAAAATATACGGATTTCATTATAAGACAAGCAAAAAGACCGAAGAACGAGTAGAGATATTTGTCGATAATTCTGACATCCCCTGCTACCTCGATAAAAAAAGTGATGACAGGATGCTGCTTGTCAATGCGCTTGGAGAAGAAAAACTCTACAGGCTTATAACGCGTGATACCAGCCTTTCCCAAAAGGAAGTACAGAATTTGTGCGACATGCGGGAGTGAGGGAGAACGTCCAGGAGCGGAAATCCCCAGGGGCAGGGAAGAGGGACATAAGAACTGAAACAGCGCGCGGGTGACGGGAATCGTCACCCGCTCCCATACAAACACACGCCTCATGCGGGAAGGGCCGGAACATGCCCTGCCGTAATCGCCGGGAATGGCGTATGGCACAGCCTTTCCTCGGACAGGTCCCGCAGACCGGCAGGAGCGCCAGGCCGGTTTCCGCACGAAAGGCGGCCATCTTCCGGTATGCGCTGTCCTCAAGGCGGCGGAAATGGCACAGGATGCCGACGCTCTCAAGGGGGCGCCGCTTGTCACCTTGCGGAAAAGCGGCAAGGTGGACGTTGCCCGTATGGCACAGCTCCTTGGACCCTCTGCCGCTACCGTCAGGTGGACAACCTCACCGTCGCCCCTTCCGCAGCCGTCTTCCTGAGCCATGCTCCGAATTCGTCCGTGGTCAACCTTGTGCCCGAGATCAGGGAGCTGGTGGCGGGTGGGTGTCCCTCAAATGCGACACTGTGAGCGGCTGGTCCCGGTACGGCGGAATCGCAGGGCAGGGCTGATTTTCAATCCGGGGACGGAACTCCGGGGCTACGTGACACATATCTGACCACACTGTCCGGGAAAAGCTGCGACTGGCGCAGGATACCGCCAGAACGGAAAGCCGTTTTCTGGGCAATGCGGGGCCCTGACAGCCGTGCCCCCTGCATCGAAGCCGTGGACATCGGGGTCAAGCTTGGTCCGGCCTGGCTGCCGTCCGCTCATGCACCATCGCCTTAATCCTTCCGTTGCCTGAAGATGGTTTCCTTTGGGAATACGAGCGCCTGTTCTATCAGGGGTGTCGTCTTTTGGAAAATCTACAGACAAGAATAGGCAATTTTTTGGTATGAACAGCTCTTTTGTGAGCAGGAACTGGCCAGTATATAAAGATATGCGATCCCTCTCACGGAAGGAGAAAACATGAAAAAGGCACCATGCATCATCGTCCTGCGCTGTTGTCTCATGATGGGGCTTGCCGCCATGACCGGAGCTGCTGAAAGCCGTCATCGGCCGCATGATGCCGCAGCGTGAAGCCTTGAGAAAACAGCACATGAAATCAGCAATGTTTGTTGCCCGCGGAAGCGATACCGGGTGGAATATGGACATGGCACAGGAGAGAAAGCCCTTCCGCCATATCTTTCCCGGGAGGATCAGGGCGTGGTTCTGGCAAAACATGTTCTTGCCCGCAAGGATATTGAAGGCACGGGATACCCGGCTGCGGCAAAAGCTCCCGGAATGAGCCTGTCCCCCATTATTTTATTGCTTTCTGGAGAAGACGGATGCCCGTCATCACTCTTGAAGCTGCTTCCTTGAATAAGGAGCAGAAGAAACAATTGGTCAAAGAGTTCACGGAATCTGCGGCACGAATCATGAACATGCCCAAAGATTCCTTCTATGTTTTTCTTAAAGAAAATGCCCTGGACAATGTTGGCGTCGGCGGCATCCTTCTGTCCGGGAAAAAACATTCCTGATCCGTACCGGAGCAGAACAACATCTTTTTTCTACGGGATACCCTACAGCACGAATCGTAAGAGTCCGTTCCGCCACGAGGATATATCATGAAGCTGCGCTCCTTCATCCGCTTCGCAGCCCTGGCAATCCTTGCCCTCTGCCTTACCGCAGAACAGGTCCGTGCCGGGGAGCCGGCATCCATCCGTATGGCGCACCTGCAGATCAAGCAGGATCAGCTCCCCGCCTTCACGGCATCCGTCAAAGAAGAAATGGAGGCAGCACTGCGTGTGGAGCCAGGTGTTATCGCCATTTATGCCGCTGCCGATACGAACAATCCGGCCCAGATGGTCTTCTTTGAAATGTACGCAGATGAAAACGCCTATCAGATCCACCGCGATACGCCCCACTTCCAGAAATATTTCCGCACCACCAAAGACATGATCACCGGTCGTGTGCTTCTGGAACTCGTGCCCGTCGAGCTTCGGGACAGGTACAATACCCCCGCCGACTACGCCGACGCCACGAAGGATGCGCAGGTGTCTTCCATCCGCATCGCGCATCTGCAGATCAGAGAAGACCATCTTTTTGCCTTCATGGACGCCGTGAAGGAAGAAATGGAAGCCGCGCTGCGCGTGGAGCCCGGCGTCATCGCCATTTATGCCGCAGCCGATACGAATGACCCGACGAAGATGACGTTCTTTGAAATGTATGTCGATGAAGCGGCCTATCAGGCCCATCGCGACACCCCTCATTTTCAGAAGTATTTCCACATCACCAGGGACATGATCACTGACCGCATTCTTCTGGAAGCCGTGCCTGTCGAACTCAGAGACAAGCGCAATACACCGTCAGGCAGGTAACGGGCAAACTGTCTGTAATCCGGGCAGCCGCCTCAAGGCAGGGACTGTTTATCAAAGGAATGGATGATGAAACACAGATCACTGGGCAGCCGTGCTTTGGAAGTGTCAGCCATCGGCTACGGATGCATGGGACTGACGCAAAGCTATCCGCCGTATCTTCCCGCACAGGAATCCATCGCCCTTATCAGGAATGCCGTGGACAAGGGCGTCATCTTCTTCGACACGGCGGAAGCCTACGGACCTTTCAGCAATGAATCCCTGCTTGGAGAAGCCCTGCGCCCCTGCAGGCAGCAGGTAGTTATCGCCACCAAATTCGGCTTTGACTTCGATCATGGCCGCAATGACGCCCACAACAGGCCCGTGACGCTTTCCAGTCGTCCTGCACATATCCGAAAGGCCCTGGAAGGCTCACTCAGAAGGCTGCATACGGATTACATCGATCTTTATTACCAGCATCGGGTCGACCCGGACACGCCCATTGAAGAAGTCGCCGGTACTATGGCCGATCTCATCAAGGAAGGAAAAATACGAGGCTGGGGCCTTTCGGAAGCCTGTGCCCAAACAGTGCGACGTGCTCATGCCGTCTGTCCGCTAACCGCCGTACAGAGCGAATACTCCATGTGGTATCGGGAACCGGAGAAAGAGCTCCTGCCCGTACTGGAAGAACTGGGTATCGGCTTTGTGCCGTTCAGCCCTCTGGGAAAAGGAATGCTTGCCGGACGATTCAACAAAGATTCGACATTCAGTTCCGATGATTTTCGCAGTACCATCCCGCGGTTCAGCTCTCAAAATCTCAAACATAATGTGGCCATAGCGGAACTTGTGCAAGAAATAGCGGCAAGCAAGCTTACTTCGCCAGCCCGTATCGCATTAGCCTGGCTGCTGGCACAAAAATCATGGATTGTTCCTATTCCCGGCACAAAAACCATCAAGCGCCTTGAGGATAATCTTGGCGCTGTCGATATCTCCTTCTCCCAGACCGAATTGGATAAGATCCGTCATCGCCTGGATCAAATCACCATCATCGGTGCACGCTATCCCAAAGAACAAGAGATGCTGACAGGACGTTAACAGGCTCAAGGCTTACAATGCAGTGTCATTACGGGCGCAGTGCCGTATTTTTATGGCGTTAGCCTGCTGATTTTGGGAGAAATCCCTGCGTACTGTGCCAGTAGCGAAAAAGTGTCGAGCGCCGTTCTCAATTTTCGTGACGGAAATTTTCACGTTGTGTGACAGCCCACAGGGGCATAGCCATGCCACCACGACGGACATCTATGTCCGCAGCGCCGGATTGTACGGAGACCGGAGCGTCATGATGGACGCTCTGGGCGAGAGCAGTATAGGGATCGCAGCCGAACAGCTGCTGGAAATGGAAATGCCCCGCAGGCCGGACTAGGGGAGCGATAATATTGGCAGCGGGGACCAAGGCCGTCACCTGGGCGTAAGGCCGCGAAGGTCAAGGAATTTCGGGCGCAGAGGCCCAAAAAAGAAAACGCGCGAACGTGCATCATTTCTGCACACGTTCGCGCGTTTTTTGCGCTTTTATTGGCAGCTGGCGAACTGCTTTCTATCAGTATTCCCGGCCGCTCCAGAGAACTTGTCCGATGACGCGGAAGGCCTCGCGCTGCTGATCGCGGATATCCAGCTCCACAGGCGGATATGCCGGATTGGCGCTTTTCAGGATGACCTTGCCGGGCAGCATGTCCACCCGTTTGAGGTAGATCGCCTCCTCGAACCCCACCGCATAGATACGGCCAGGAAGAATGTCCGTCTTCGACTGGTCCAGCAATACTACATCATTGTTCAATATCTCCGGCTGCATGGAATCACCGGACACCCGCATGAGCACCATGTTGTCCGGGTTCCCCTTCCTGTGCAGGAAGTCCGAACGGAAAGCATAGGATCGCTCACTGTTTCCGTCTGTTTGCAGGCTTCCCTGGCCCGCCGAGAGCCGGGCCTCGACCATCGGAATCAGGATCAGGTCCACGTCGCACGGAGCGGATGCTTCCGGCTGTGGGGCCGGGGGCGTTTCGTCCAGATGCATGGGGCCGCGCCCAAAGAAGAGCCAGTCAGAACAGACCCCTGTTTTTTCAGCGTAAGACTGAATCCAGGCGGGTGGGACCTCTCCCCGTTTGCGCGCGCCGCTGACCGACTGGGGCGTGATGCCCAAGGCGCGGGCCAGTTCCGAATCGTTCTTGCTGTTTGAAGCAGTCAGAAGACGCCCCATAACGGCATCAAAAGTGTTCGCACTTGTCATGTGAAACTCCGAATTGAAGGCCGAAGTTTACACCACACGTTTTCTTTTTAAATTTAAGACGTTACAAGTGGAGGAATTTTTTAACTCCGAATTGAAAATTTTTCTTGAAAATTTAAGTCTTAGACTGTAGAAGAAACGAGTGGCAGTTAGGTTTCTAAGTCAAAAACAAACTAACGCCCTGCGGCCTCCCGGTCAACGTCTCGGTGGACATTGAAAATGGACCGGCCCTTCCACCTCAAGCCCCGTCATGGACGGGAAAGGCACCTCCTATGAAAAATCCCGTACGCACGCTCCTTCCCGATCCCACCGTAAAGCCGTCTCTCAACCTGCTGTATGGCCCCCCGCTGGAGGTCGCTCCCGAACACATCAAGTGCGAGTTCTGTAAAAAGTACCTGCATGCCTGCTGTGTTCAGGATTTTCTGGACAGCGCCAGGGAAGAGCTGAAGGCCTATTTCGGGGACTATGATTACAGCATAGTGCGCATTCCCCGTGCGCCCTGGAGCGGAAGGTACGAAATCCACGCCAGCTATTCGTTGCGCGGAGAACGCCGTTATTTCGTGGACGGGCGAGGCCCCACGCCGTGGAAGGCCCTGTTGTCCGTCAATCAGATGGAGCAATTCCTTCGCAAGCTGGCCATCCTTGCCTGAGCTGATTTCCCACCGGCGGCCAGTGACGCGCTGGCTGCCGGAAACGAAAACGGACCACGAGGACAGCATGAAACAAGCATCCCTTTTTGACGGTTACGCCTCGCTGGCGGGGGCCATCCCGGCCATCAAGGCCGCCATGCGCGAGGCCGCCAAAGCCCCAGGCTGTGACGGCCGCAAGGCGCTGCCGGACATGATGAATGAGCTAGCCGTACTGGCGGGCGTGAAGCTGACCAAGGGGAACGCGGCGGCCTTCGGCAAGGCGACGCTGGACAAGATGCTCTCACCCTCGGACGCCACGCACCCGCCGTCCATCCTGGCGCTGCTGGCCTTCTGCGCGGCGGCGCGCAACGCGGAGCCGCTGCGGGCCATGCTGCGCTGCGTGGGTATGGACATCATGACGGAAGAAGACCGCAAGCTGGCGGAATATGCCCGCACCCTGATCCAGCAAAAGAAGATGAAAAGACAGCTGCGCAAGCTGGAGGACGAGCTATGAGCCTGACCTATGCCCAAAAAATGGCCCTGGGGGCCAAACGTGCCACCTACCGCCGCCGTTTGCAGGAAGTGCTGGACGCGCAGGGCCTGAGCGGCGCGGCACTGGCCCGGCAGCTGGGCCTCTCCGATGTGGCCGTGTACCGGACGCTGTCGGGAAAACTACACAGCCCCACCGTACTGGACTGGCTGCGTGCCCACGGCGCGCCGGAAAAATATCTTTGTGATCCCCGCACTCTTGAGCAGTAGAAGGACGATCTGCCGTGGCCTCCATCGAAACCACCTACAGCGCGCAAGACCTGGCCCGCCTGCTGGGCGTCTCTGACCGCTGGATACAGCTGCGCGCCAAGCGTGAGGGCTGGCAGGCCCTGCCCCGTGCTGGCCGGGGCGGCGGCAAGTTGTGGGTGGTGTCCTCCATGCCTGCGGAGATACGGGACAGGCTGGCCTCAGCGCTGCTGCGCCAACCTGCTGCCATCACAGAGGAAAGCACGGCTTGCGCTTCTATTGGCAGCAATATTCGCGCCCCTATTGGCACCGCCGGGAACGGTCCGGCCCTCTCCGACAGGGAACGTGCCATCGTGACGGCCCGTCTGGCCTTCTGCCGCGAGCTGGACCGCATCGCGCCTCTGGTAGGCAAAAAGGCCGCCGTGGCGCACCTGGTCACGTCGTCCCGGATGGGCGAGCTGTCGCCCGTCCTCACGGAACAGCTGGCCGTGGCCTTTGCCCGCCGACGTGGTGACAGCCTGACCACGCGCACGCTTTATCGCTGGTATGCCGATTATCTGGCTGGCGGCGAGGCGGCCCTTGCGCCCAAGCGCACGGCAGCCAAGGCCCCCGCGTGGGCCTCCGAATTTCTTTTCCATTACCAGAAACCACAGCACCCCACCGTGGCGCTGGCCCATGCCGAGCTGTGCCGGGCCATGCGCCAGCGCGGCGAACTGCCGCCCAGCGTCCATGCCTGCCGCCGCCTGCTGGCCAAGATGAGCCAGCCTGAGCGCGAAGCCGGACGGGCCACGGGCAATGCCCTGTTGAAGCTGCGCCCCTACCAGCGCCGCGACACCTCGGAGCTGTGGCCCACCGATGTTTATACGGCGGACGGCACCACCTTTGACGCGGAGGTGCTGCACCCTGACCACGGCCAGCCCTTCAAGCCGGAAATCACGGCCATCCTGGACGTGGCCACGCGCCGCTGCGTGGGCATCTCCGTGGCCCTGTCCGAAAGCGCCCTGACCGTGCTGGACGCCCTGCGCATGGCCTGCTGTTACGGCGGCGTCCCGGCCCTGTTCTACAGCGATGGCGGGCCGGGCTACGTCAACCGTCTGTTGCTGGACGACCGCACGGGCATGATGACCCGTCTGGGGATCACGCCCACTAATGCCATACCGGGCCGCCCGCAGGGCAAGGGCCTTATGGAACGAGCGGTCAAGACGCTCTGGGTACGGGCGGCGCAGGGGCTGACCAGCTATACCGGCACGCTCATGGACGGGGACGCGGCCCACCGCAATTTCAAGTTCTCGCGGGCCGCCCTCAAGACGGGCAAGCGGGCCCTGCTGCCCAGCTGGGAAGAGTTCAAGCGCCACATCCTGGCCCGTGTGGAGGAATACAACACCACGCCGCACCGGGGACTTCCCCGCTACCGGGACGCGCAGGGCCGCCTGCGCCACTACAGCCCGGAGGAATACTGGCAGACCTTCACGGCGCGGGGCTTCACACCGGTGCGCGTACCGCAGGGCATGGAGGCCGAGCTGTTCATGCCGGGCGCGCGCCGCGTCACCCGCAACGGCTGGCTGCAATTCTACTCCGGCCGCTACTACGCGCCTGAGCTGGCGGAGTTCCATGGGGAGGCCGTGGAAGTCCGGTACGACATCTGGGATGCCGGGCGCGTCTGGTGCTGGACGCTGGACGGACGGCCCATCTGCGAGGCCACGCTGGAAGGCAACTCGCGCCCCTATTTCGAGCAGAGCCGCGTGGAAGCCGCCCGCGAGAAGCGGGCACGGGCACAGGTCAAGCGGCTGGACGCCAAGCTGCAACGTGTGGCCCCCGGCGCGACCATCGTCCTGCCGGAAAGCAGGGATAACGGGCCGGACACGGCCGTCAGCTGTGCCGACAGCACGGCCCCGGCTCTGGCCCCGGCCGCCGCTGTGGAGACCATCACCATCACGGACGTGACGCCCACGCCGGAACCCGTACCGGTCCGGCCCCTCTTTGCCTGTACGCATGAGCGCTACCGCTGGCTCATGCACCACCCCGATGCCCGGACGGATGCCGACAGCGCCTGGCTGCGCGACTACCGCCGGGGCGAGGAATACGCCGATCTGAAAGACCTCTATGCCGCCGAGGGCATAGCTTAGGAGGATGGAATGAAAAAAGCCTTCGTCAAAACAGAAAACTACGCCCGTTTCGCCGCCGGTGTGAAAGCCGTGGAGCAGCGCGGGGCCGCCGAGGCGGGCATGATGCTGGTGTATGGCCAGCCGGGCTACGGCAAGTCGCACATCGTCTACCGCTGGGCCGAGGAAGCCGGGGCCGTGTATCTGCGCGCCAACGTGGACTGGACGCCCAAGTATTTTCTGGTGGAGCTGTGCAAGGCCCTGAACATCGACGGGCGCGGCACGGCGCAGGCCCTGTTCGAGCGCTGCCTGCGCGTGCTGGTGGAACGGCAGTGCCCCATCATCATCGACGAGGCCGAGTTCACCCTGTCGTCCAATGCCGCCGTGCTGGAAAAGGTGCGCGACTTCTCCGACCGGGCCGAGGTGACGGTCATCCTCATAGGCATGGAGCAGATCCAGCGCTCCATTGCCTGGCACAAGCAGATCAGCAGCCGCATCGCGCAGGTGGTGGAGTTCGGCCCCTGCACGGGGTCGGACGTAGCGCAGGCCTGCAAGCAGCTGTGCGACTACCAGCTCTCACCCGGCATGACGGCCGAGGTGCTGCGCCTGTCCGGCGGACGCATGCGCGAAGTGCTGAACATCCTGGCCAATATCGAGCGCATTGCCGCCACCAACGGCCTTTCCGGCCAGCTGGACGTGCCGCAGTTCGCGGGCGTGGCGCTGACCCATGACTGGCAGAGCCGCACGGCCAAGACCGTGCGCAAGGCAGGGTAGGGGCATGGCAAAAGTCACTTTGGCGGAAAGGATCATGACCATTCTGGCCACGGACGGCCCCCAGTTCACCCGGCAGCTGGCGGCCACGCTGGAAGCGAAAAATGACAGTATCAGCGAAGTCTGCTCCTGCCTGCGAAAAAAAGGCCTGATCCACTCCGAAGACGGCCTGCATGGTCTGACAAGAGCGGGGAAGGCATTCATGGAAAGCGGCGGCTTCGTCCCCTGTCAGCGCAAGGGGCGCGGGGCCGCCAGCGCCGGACGTACCCTGCGGCAGCGCGCCTGGAGCGTCATGCGCATGGCCGACCATTTCACGGTGGACAACCTGATGCAGACCGTGTGCGACGGCGACGAGGGCAATGCCGGGGAGAACCTGCGCAATTACTGCCGTGCCCTGTTCCGGGCGGGCATCCTGGGCCGGACGGCCCGCACCCGCGCCTATTTCCTGCGGGCCGAGGCCAATACCGGCCCCCTGGCCCCGGCCTACAACCGGGCGGAAAAATGCGTCACCGACCGCAACACGGGCAAGACGTATCCCCTGGAGGCCGCCCATGCGTGAGGAAGCCCGCCGTCTGCTGCACGAGGCCATAGCCGCCCACGGAGTGGCCGCCACGGCCCGCCGCCTGGGCGTGGCCAGGGCCAGCCTGTCCCTGGTCTACCATGACAAATATCCGGGCGGCACGGCCCGCATGGAGGAACGCATCCTGCGCGTGCTGGCCAGCCCCTGCCCGGTCTACGGCGGCCCCTGGGGGCAGGACATATGCGCCGGGCGGCGCGCGGCCCCCATGCCCACATCCAACCCCTACGCGCTCCGCCAGTGGCGGGAGTGCCGGAACTGCGAACACTGGAGGGACGAGCAATGTTAAGCCAGGACCTTTTCTCCTGCGCCGTCAGCATCGACGTGCTGGCCGGTCAGGTCACTGCCGAACACTGGGCCTATTTGCAGCTGTTGCAGAGGAATCTGCTGGCCCATGCCGAACAGGCCCGCCAGATGGAAAACAATCTGTTGCCGCCCACGCCCGACACCTGCCGGGTCATCCGGCGGCCCGCAACGAATAACGTCTAAGGAGGCCCCTCATGGAACAGAACACCATCCCCGACGGCTACTGGGAAGACGCGCGCGGCTGCCTGATCCCCGTGGAGCAGATCAAGGAGATCGACAAGGCCCGCGACGAGCTGGTGCGCGAAAAGGTGGCCAAGGCCAAGGCCATGCAGAAACAGCTGCGCCAGCTCAAACTGGAGCTGATGGGCGACATCGCCGCCTTCGTGGAGCTGTCCGCCGAACGTTACGGCGCAAAGCTGGGCGGGGACAAGGGCAACATCACCTTGCAGACCTTTGACGGCCGTTACCGCATCAAGCGCCAATACAGCGAAAGCATAGGCTTTGACGAGGGCCTGCGGGCGGCCAAGGCGCTCATCGACGAATGCCTGGAGGAATGGAGCCGCGACAGCCCTTCGCCCCTGCGGGTCATCGTGGAACAGGCCTTCCAGATCAACAAGGAGGGCCGCATCAACACCAACGCCATCCTGGGTCTGCGCCGCCACAAGATCGAAGACGACCGCTGGCAGCGGGCCATGCAGGCCATCGGCGACAGCCTGCAAATCCTGGACAGCAAGGCGTATGTGCGCGTGTACGAGCGCGACGCCCACGGCAAATATGTGGCCATCCCGCTGGATATGGCCGCTCTGTAGGAGGTGGAAACATGACGAAGGAAGGTCTTGTCAGGAACGTGACGGAACGGAGCCGTATCCATCTGGGCCGCTCCCTGTGTCAGGCAGACGTGGAGGCCGTGTTCCAGGCCCTCAAGAACGTGACCGCCCAGGAATTGACGGCAGGCGGCGAGGTGCCCCTGCCCGGCCTGGGCAAGCTCAAAACAAAGGATCGTGCCGCCCGCATGGGACGCAATCCCCGCACCGGCGAGGTCGTGACCATCCCCGCCCGCCGGGTGGTTGTCTTCGCCCCCAGCGAAAAGCTGAACCTTTGCTTGAAGAAATAGTGCGAAACGCCCCCTCGCGGGGCGTCGTCCGGCGGCGGCGCGCCGGGCCTGACGAGCAGCCGAAGGAATATCTATGGAACAGCAACGCTTTGTCCTGCTGACCACAGTGGGCGGCGCATGGGTCATCCGTGACACTCGGGACGGGAGCCCCGTCTGCGTCCTGTTCCACGGCGGACGGGGAATGAAGAAGACCAGGGCCATGGCCGACGTGATGCTGGATGCCCTCAATGCCGCAGTGGGACGCCATGCCCAAGGAGGGAAACGATGACGGAAAGCAAACTGCGCGCGGGCCTCATCGCCAGCGTCAAGATCGCCCAGAAAGACCTGGGCCTGGATGATACCACTTACCGCTCCCTGCTCCAGGGCGTCACCGGGATGGACAGTGCCGCCCGCTGCACCGTGCCCCAGCTGAAAGCCATGCTGGCCGAGCTGCGGGCCAAGGGCTGGACCCCGCGCCCGCGCAACGTCCCGCAGGAACTGCGCCCCCTGCACGCCAAGATCACGGCCCTGTGCGCCTCGCTGGAGCGCCCCCTGTCCTATGCGGATGCCATCATCCGCCGCCAGACACGGAACACGGCCAGCCGCGCCCAGCTGACGGCCTGCGTGGCGGCCCTGGTTCGCCAGCAGGAGCGGGAGGATGCATAGGTCAAAGTAAAATGCAATAAATGGAGTTTATTATGCAGGATACGAACATCACCACGGCGGACTACTTCGACGCCATGCGCACGACGGAGGCGTTCCTGCCGTCCCTGCGCAGTCTGGACATTTCCCTGCTGCCCGCCGCCGTGCAGGCCATCGCCCGGCTGATCGGCCTGCCCGCCACCCTGCAACTGGTGGAGAACTTTGGCGGCCTGACCCTGCGCCTGCCCGTGGGCGCACGGGAGGCCGGGCAGCAGATGCTGGCGGACCTGTCCCGGCGCATCGGCCCGGAGGCCGCGCAGATACTGGCCCGGCACTATGCCGTGACCCCGCTCTATGTGCCCAACTGCAAGCCCGTCCTGCTGCGTGCCCGCGACGCTGCCTTGCTGAAAGACCGGCAGCAGCTGGCCAGGGAGGGCCTGACGGAACGGCGCATCGTGCAATGTCTGGCCCTGCGTTACCACATCACGGAACGGCATGTGTGGACCATCTTCAAAAAACCGCCGCCACCGGACCCGGCCAGACAGCCCCAACAGGGACGTTTGCTGTGAATGACGATGCCCGCCACACTGCTGTGGCGGGCATAAATATTTTAAACGTGGGGAGGGGGAGAAGGAAGCGCAGCTGGCTTTCCAATGACTTTCCTCCCTAACGTCACGAGGCCCAATCCTGCCAAGCTGTATATTGTGATTCTTTTTAATAACTTCCATCCCCAACCACGAAAGAGCGTAATATTTTCAGCCTTTCCCGACATAGCGAAATAGCTGTTACCATCAGTAGCCACCTCTAAGTGGCCATTCTCTAAAACGCCTAGAGATCCACTATATTTTTCAGTGGCCAGACCGAATTTGACGCCTTTTTCTTTAATATAATCAATATGATATCTAGCATTTTGCGCTTCCATTATTTGCTCCAAATTTTTTGTTATACTGTTCTTCCAAAATGCTAGCGCTTCTGCTCTTTTCCAATATCTTTTTTCCTCTTGTGGCACAAGCCGTTCCCATATACCCCGTTATCAACGGGGCTTTTTTTATCCCGCCCCTTCCTGTAGACTTAGGCCCAAATTTCAAGGGGGAACCATGAAAAAACTTTTCCTGACACTGGCCCTGGTCATGTGCTGGGCAGTGACCGCCTTTGCCGCCGGACAGATCAACGGCCTGACCCTGGACAATATCGAAGACAAACTCGTCTATCAGAATACGCTCAACCGGGGAAACTGGTCGCCCCAGCTGGCCAAGGAAGACCCAGCCGCCGCGTGGTACAGCCTGAGCCGCACCACGGCTGTTGTCGCCGGGCATGAGGCCGGAGCACAGAAGGTCAACCGTATCCAGTTCTTCGTCAGCAAGGACGAGCGCATCCCCAGCGATGACGGGCGCAGGATGCAATTCATTAATGATATATCCTACAGTGCCCTGACGGTGGCGGGCCTGTGCATCCCCAAGTTCGACCGGGACAAGAAAAAGGTGGGGCAGTTCCTGCAAACCATGACACTGGAAAACCCAGCCCTGTTCCGGGGAGAAAAGGCCACCTTCACAGCCAAAGACTACCAGTTCACGGCTGCGATCATTGACGGCATTTACACTATTTGGGCCGAAAAAAAGTAGCGGGCAGCACCGCACGGCATACCGGCAAGGCGGCCTTGGGCCGCCGTTTTTAATCATTATATTGTTAGTCATTTCTTAAAATATTTTTTATAGTAGCTTCATTCCTTAAATCAGAATGATCAAAAATTACAGAGATTATTACTGGTTCATATAAGGAAATAATTTTTAATATTTTATCAACTTTATCATCAATGATAAAGTCTAAGTTTAATAAAAACATATCAATACTATATATATCAAAATGTATTTCTTTTTTATTTTTAATAATACCTATTAACTCATGAGCATATTCTGATAATTCCGGCTTATCTGGATACACTGATATATCATAACGCGATAATATTTTTAAAAATTCTTCAGATATTGCAGCTGAAATTCCTTCAGGCAGAATTACAGGCTGTTTTTTTTCATAAAAATAAATAATAGCATCTTTTAGTATCTTATGCTCATCTGGTAGTATAATAGATTGATTTTTTTCATCTTCTATTTCTTCTAGTTTTTTGATGATAGTATTACGAATTTCATTCCTAATATATATTTCTAATTCGTTTATATATATATTTAGACTAGCTAAACTCTCCTTTTTAACAGAATAACTATACATTTTTTCATAGAATTTTATTATGTTATCCATTTTTATAGCTTCAATATAATTAACAGCAATATCTGAATAAAAAACAAAACAAACAATAAAACCGGCTTGAATTAACTTAAAAAACATATCAAAAATAGAAGATAAATAGCTAGTACTGTAAATTTTACAATACTTATTTTGTCTTATATGTAAAAAAGTATAGTACAAGAACAATAAAAGTAAAATTATACCACTAGCAGAAAATACATATGAAATAAATTTAATATTGTCATCCATATTTTTCTCCATGTGAGTTACATTTTTGAACATATTTTTTACGTATTGCTTAATTAGCTATATTCAACTTATATAACAATGTCACCTATACGTTACTCATTTTTCCGCTGAACACCTTCGACCTTTTTTGCAGCCCCGTGTCGCCACATAGTGGCGGCACGGGGCCTTGCTTTTTCAGGGCCGCCGAAACCCGCGGTAGCCGTTGCCCGCGCCAGCGGGCTTACGGATAGCGACAGCGCCTTCGTTGCCTGTCCTGCCGTGTAACACATTACTGTCTTCAGCCGTAGCTTCCTTCGTCGCAACGGCTGAAGCAAGGAGACCACATGCTCAAAGAAAGCCCCCTGATGCGGTCCTTCCACTTCACGATGGATGAGGAGGGCGGCGAGACGTACACCAACGATCCTCGCGACCCCGGAGGCCCCACCAAATACGGTGTGGCCTTGAACTTCAACCTGGGGACCATCCCGGACAAAAACGGCGACGGGAAGATCACCGCGCTTGACGTGCGGATGCTGGAAGAGGCCGACGCCCTGGTCATTTACCGGGACCGCTACTGGCGGCCCGGCAAGTGCGACGCGCTGCCCGACGCCCTGGCTCTGGCCCATGCCGACACCCTGTACAACATCGGCCCCGGCGCGGCCCCCCGCATCCTGCAACGGGCCGTCAATGCCTGCGGCCTGGGCATTGCCGTGGACGGCAAGATCGGCCCGGCCACCATCACGGCCATCCGCTCCCTGGAGGATGACGGACGGCTGGGCGACCTGCTGCGGGCACAGGCCGCCGAGCGCCTGTATTACTACAAGACGCGGCCGGGATGGCCCGTCTATGGTCGTGGCTGGCAGGCCCGCACACAGCGCTGTTTCGACACCTGCCGCGCCATGCTGGGCGGTGAATGATGCCTGGACTGCCCCGGCTGTCCGTACTGGCCCTGGGCTGCTCCCTGCTGGTCTGCCTCCTGCTCTGGCATTTGTGGCGGGATGCGGACCGGCGGGCCGACGAGGCGGAGCGGGCGGCGGCCCTTACCCGGCAGGAGAGCGCCGCCACCCGTGCCGCCGTGGATCTGCGCGACCGTCTGCACGCCGCCGCACAACGCCAAGAGGAGGACACACGCCATGCCCTGGAACATCTGGCACAGGATGACGGCCTGCCTGCTGCTCTGCGCTGGGATGAGCTTGACCGGCTGCTGCGGACCGTCTCGCCCGGAGCCGATCCGGCCACCGGCAAGCCTGCTGCGGGAAGGCCCGCCCCTGCCGTCCCCGGTGCCGGTCTATGAGGCCATCAAGGCCGCCACGGACGAAGAGGGCCGCCTGCGGGCGGCCCTGCATTTCGTGGGCTACGTCAACGAGGTGACGGCCCGCCACCGGGCACAGGAAGCCGACAAGGCGGCCCTGCGCGACTTTTATGACCATCTGGAGCAAACAGGTGAATGACATCAACTGGCTGCACGCCATCCACTACTACTGCGACCGGCTGCTGGAACTGTGGCCGGGCAAGGTGGCCCTGGGCACGGCCCTGGCCGCCATCCTGACGGCCCTGGGCATCGATCATGTGCTGTTCGGCGTCCTGCTGGCCAGCGTCATGGGCGAGATGCTGACCCGTATCATCGTCCACTGCAAACGGGGCAAAAGCCTGTGCCGGGGCCTGCATCACGGCCTGGTGCGCTACAGCTGCTACTTTTTCTTCCTGCTCATGGCCGTGGGCGTGGATATTTCCCTGCGCCGTGCCCTGGGCTTTGCCCTGCCGGTGACGGACGTTTTCATGGCTTATCTGGTGCTGACGGACTGCGCCTCCATCATCGGGCACCTGGTCTGGCTGGGCGTGCCCGTGCCGCCCCTGCTGGTGGTGCTGGTCACGGGCGGCCGCACCCGTCTGGAAAAAACGGTGGAGGAGGCCGTGGAAGGCCGCCGCCCCCGTCCCCCCTACCGGGACGACTTCGCGCCCCCTTTCCACGCTTTAGCCGTTGCGACGAAGGAAGCTACGGATAAAGACAGCAACTTGTTACACGGCAGGACAGCCAACGAAAGCGCTGTCGCTATCCGTAAGCCCGCTGGTGCGGGCAACGGCTACCGCGCGGAACAGCCCCTGGACGACATTTTCATGGATACGCCCCAAGCCCCCCACAGGGAGCCGCGCCCCTGCCCGCCGTCCCGTTCCGGCGGCTCCAGCCGGGACGATTTTCTGACGCCCCATACCGGCGGTGACGGCGGCCATACGGACCACGGGAACGGTGACGGCTGCGGAGGCGGCGAATAATGGCCCACAGCGCAAGCCTGAAAGCCGCCTGCCGCGCGGCCTATATCGACAACATGCCGCTCACGCAGATAGCCAGGGCCCAAAACGTGCCCCTGGCCACCCTGCGCAGCTGGAAGCGCCGCGCGCTGGAGCAGGGTGACGACTGGGACAAACTGCGGGCGGCCAACCTGCTGGCGGGCGAGGGCATGGAGGCCGTGGCCCGCCAGACCCTGAGCGACTATGTGCTGCAACACAAGGCGCTCATGGGCGAGATCATCGAGGCCCAGGACATGACGGCCCGCGAAAAAACGCAGGCCCTGGCCAGCCTGGCGGACAGTTTCAATAAAATGGTCAGCGCCAGCCGCCGCGTGCTGCCGGAGACCAACGAGCTGTCCGTGGCCCTGCGCGTGATCCAGATGCTGACCGAGTTCGTGCGGCGGCAGTTCCCCCAGCATGCGGCGGCGCTGCTGGAAGTGCTGGAGCCCTTCGCGGACGAAGTGGCGGAAAAACTGGGAGGCCATCGTGGCTAGGATGACAGCGGACGATTTTCGGGCGGAACTTGCGGCCCTGGCCAATGGCCTGCGCCGCACCATCGAGGCGGACTGCGCCAGCTTCCCGGCCGACGCAAAGGCCAGTGCCCAGCGTGTCCGGCGTGTGCAGGGGGATTTTCCCTTTTTCCGGCGGACGTACTTTCCGCACTACACCCGCCGCAAGGACGGCACGCCCACCGGAGACAGCGCCCTGCACCTGTGGCTGGACACGGCCCTTCCCGCCGCCGTGGACAACCCGGAAGGCATCCGGCAGGCCTGCGCGGCCCCGCGCGGCGAGGCCAAGACCACATTTGTGGACGTGTTCTTCTCGCTGTGGTGCGTGGTCACGGGCCGCAAGCGCTATATTTTGCTGGTAGCCGACGCCTTCGAGCAGGCGGCCAGCTTCCTGGAGGCCATCAAGGTGGAGCTGGAAAGCAACCCGCGCCTCATGGCCGATTTTCCCGGACAGTGCGGCGAGGGGCGCGTCTGGAACGTGGGCACCATCATCACGGCCAGCAACGTCAAGATACAGGCATTCGGCGCGGGCAAGCGCATGCGCGGCCTGCGGCACGGCCCGCACCGCCCGGACCTGGTGCTGCTGGACGATCTGGAAAACGACGAGAACGTGCGTTCCCCGGAGCAGCGCGACAAGCTGGAGGGCTGGCTCATGCGCACGGTGCTGTCCCTCGGCCCGGCGGACGACAGCATGGACGTGATCTACATCGGCACCATCCTGCACTACGACAGCGTGCTGGCCCGCACCCTCAAAAAGCCGCAATGGCATGGCCGCATCTTCCGCGCCGTGGAAAAGATGCCCGACGATCTGGCCCTGTGGGACATATGGGAGCGCTTCTACAAGACGCCCTCGGTCGGCCCGGAAAAAGCGCGGGCCTTCTATGAGCAGCACCGGCAACGCATGGACGCCGGGGCCGTGGTCAGCTGGCCGGACTTCCGGCCCCTCTACACCCTGATGTGCAAACGCGCCGAGGACCGGGCCGCCTTCGACAGCGAACAGCAGAACGACCCCCTGGTGGGGGATGCCGCGCCCTTCGCGGAGGCCATGCAGTTCTGGAGCGAGCTGCCGCCGGGCCTGATCTTTTTCGGGGCCTGCGACCCCAGCCTGGGCAAGGCCGGGGCAGGGCGCGACCCTTCGGCCCTTCTGGTGGGCGGCCTGGAACGGGAAAGCATGCGCCTTTATGTGGTGGCCGCCGACATCAAAAAACGCCACCCGGACCGCATCATCCACGACCTGATCGCCCTGCAACGGCAATGGCATTGCGTGCTGTGGGCCGTGGAGGCCGTGCAGTTCCAGGAATTTTTTGCCGAGGTGCTGGTGCGCGAGGCTGCCCGGCAGGGCCTGCCCCTGCCGGTATCGCCCGTCAAGAACTGCACGGACAAAAAGCTGCGCATCGAGAGCCTGCACCCCTATTTCTGCCAGGGCCGCATCCTGCTGCGTCCTGACCAGCGCGCCCTGGTGGACCAGTTGCGGCATTTCCCCCTGGCCGACCATGACGACGGCCCGGACGCTCTGGAGATGCTCTGGCGTGCCGCCTCGCAGGGCTACGTCTCTCTGCGGGACGCCTTCGTGCGCGTGCCGCGTGCCCGCTCCCCCTTCGAGAGTTCCCCGCAGGATGATGACCCTATGCCCGATGACCCGTTAGAAAATGGATGGATATGACGCCATGCGATACAACACCAAACGCCCCCCGCGCAGCCTGCGTCCCTCCCCGGAGGCCCTGCGTGGGGCCGTACAGACCGAAAGCGGCGACACCGCGCCCCTGCTGTATCTGGAACAGCTGCCCAACCTGACCAACGGCCTGACGCCGGGCAAGCTGCGCCGCATCCTGGCCGACGCCGAACAGGGCAATATCGTGGAGCAGCACGCGCTTTTTGCCGACATGGAGGACCGCTGCGAGCACCTGGCCTGCGAGATAGGCAAACGCAAGCGGGCGCTGCTGACCCTGGAATGGGACATCATCCCCGGCAGCGATGACGTGCGGGCACGCGAGGTGGCGGAAAAGGTCCGGGCCATGGTGGACATGATGCCCGGCGTGGAGGACATGCTGCTGGACATGGCCGATGCCATCGGGCATGGCTTCGCGGCGCTGGAACTGGAATGGGGCATGGTGGACGGCTGGCATATCCCGCAGGCCCTGACCTTCCGCCCGCAGTACTGGTTCCAGTGCCTGTGGACGGACCGCAACCGCCTGCGCCTGCGCGACGGCAGCGCCGAGGGCGCGGAGCTGTGGCCCTGCGGCTGGCTGGTCCACACCCACAAAAGCAAGAGCGGCTGGCTGCCGCGTGCGGGCCTGTTCCGTACCGTGGCCTGGGCCTACCTGATCCGGGCCTATGCCCTGAATGCCAATATCGCCTACACCCAGATCCACGGCCTGCCCCTGCGCCTGGGCAAATACCCGCCCGGCTCCACGGCGGAGGACAAAAGCGCGCTGCTGCATGCCCTGCGCTGCCTGGGGCAGGATGCGGCGGGCATCATCCCGGCGGGCATGGAGGTCATCTTCCAGACGCCCACGACCACCACCCAGGACATCCCCGGCCAGCTGGTGACGCGCTGTGAACAGGGCATGAGCAAGGCCATCCTGGGCGGCACCCTGACCACGCAGGCCGACGGCAAAACAAGCACCAATGCCCTGGGCACCATCCATAACGAGGTCCGGCGCGACCTGCTGGCGGCGGATGCCATGCAGCTGGCCGCCACTCTGACCAGCCAGCTGCTGGCCCCGCTGTGCCTGCTTAACCTGGGCATCATGGACCGCAAAGTGCTGCCCTACTGGCGTTTCGACACGCAGGAGGCCGGGGACCTGGCCCTCTATGCCGATGCCCTGCCCAAACTGGCCCCATACATGAAGATAAGCCGCCAGTTCGTCCACGAGCGCCTGAAATTGCCCGTGGCCCTGGACGAGGGCGACGTTTTCCGCGCCGAAGGGCAGGACGAGGACGGCAACGACGACCGGCCCGGCAGGCAAAATGCCACCGCGCGCCTGACGGCCCCCGCCCGGACGGCTCCTGTTGAGGATGACGCGAAGGAAGACGACACCGGGGACGACGGGGCAGGACAGGACGCTCTGGACGACATGGGCGACAGCGCGGACGCTGCTCTGGCCGAGGCCGCCGGTGCCCTGCTGGGGCCGCTTTTTGCCGAGGTGGCCGCAGGCCTTCCCCCGGAGGCGCTGGAAAAACGGCTGGCGGACCTGTACCCCACTATGGACGCCACACAGCTGACGGACCTCCTGTCCCGCCTGCTGTTCGTGGCACAACTGGAAGGACGCAGCCGTGAAGAAGGACGCCATTGATCTGACCTACGCCCTGACCCTGCCACCGGAAAAGGCAGTGGCCTATTTCCGGCGCAAGGGCCGCCGCGTCTCATTCGACTGGCACAGCATGTGGAAGGAAGCCCACGCTACGGCCTTCACGGTGGCCAACTGCGCCAAGCTGGACGTGCTGCGCGACCTGCAACTGGGCATCCGCACAATGCTGAAGGAAGGGAAAAGCGAGCAGTGGTTCGTGCGGACGCTGGAGCCGGTCTTGCGCGCCAAGGGCTGGTGGGGGCCGCGTGATGAAGTCAACCCGCGCACGGGCGAGGTCATCACGGTGCAGCAGGGCAGCCAGTGGCGTCTGGGCCTCATCGCCCGCCAGAACGTGCAAAACGCCGTCAATGCCGGACGCTGGCAGGAGCAGTGGGACAACAGGGAAGACCAGCCGTTTTTGCGTTATGTCTCCCTGAATGACGCCCGCACCCGCCCCGATCACCGCGCGCTGCACGGCAAGGTCTTCCCCCTGGAAGACCCCTTCTGGCAGAGCCATTACCCGCCCAACGGCTGGAACTGCCGCTGTTATGTGCAGGGCGTGAGCGAGGCCCGCCTCAAACGCCGGGGCTGGAAAGTCGAACGCTCGGAAGGAAAGATCATCTCGCGTGAGATACGCATACGCGACCGGCGCAGTGGCGAGGTAACGCCCCGCAGCGTCACAGGCTATGCACTGGGGCCGGGGCGCGTTGTCTGGACGGATGCGGGCTTCGACTACAATGCTGGAGCCGTGTCCCTGGCGGACAACATCCTGCGCGAACGCATCCGGGGCCTGAAAGACCCGGCCCTGTACGAGCAGGCCCGGCAGGCCTTCAACAACAGTACGGCCCGGCACGAGGGCTTCGCCGCCGTGGTGGAGGGATGGCAAAAGGACAAGACCCCTCGCAAACGCACGGCCATCCTGGGCCTCATGCGCTGGCAGGAGCTGCTCCATGCCCGTGCCCAGGGGGCGGATGCCAGCGGTGTGGTGGTCTTTGCCGATGACCGTCTGCAACATGCCGGGCGCGGTATCCATCAGACCAAGGGCACCGCCGTACCGGATGCCGTCTATCCGCAGCTGGCCGCCCTTTTTTCCCGGCCCGAGGCCGTCTATTGGGACGAGGCGCACGAGAACCTGCTCTATCTATTCCCCGACCCGGAGGACGGCTGGTGCCGCATCATGCCCGTCAACGTGCCGGGCACGGACAAAAAGAAACAAAAAAAGCTGGGCCGCCATGATGGCGTGGCCAGCTTCTACCGCCTGGAACGCAGTAACCTGCATCGCGGGCGCAAACTGCAAAAAATCCGCTGACCGTTGCCGCCGGGATTTGAACCCGGATACCGGCCCCCTTTTGCAAGGAGGGCGCGCGTTACCAGCTTACGCGTACAGCAGCAGTCAGCGGAAAATCTCTGTAGCACAGGATAGCCATGATCCGCATAGATGTAAACATCGACGACGACCAGCTCATGGACGGTCTGGCCGCGCTGGCCCGGCAGGGCGAGGACGCCAGCCCCATCATGCGGGGCCTGGCCGGTGTCATGCGTTCCGCCGCCGAGGATGCTTTCGACCTGGAGCGCGACCCCGTCACCGGGGCCGCCTGGCCGCCTCTCAACGCGGCGTACAAAAAAAAGCGGTACGAGGACGGCTATACGGGCAAGATATTGAGCCGCACGGGCAAGATGCAGCAGCATTTGAGCGTGCGCCACGGCAAGGACTTTGCCCTGGTGGGCGTGAGCGCCCCCTATGCCGCCGCGCACCAGTTCGGCGCGCGCACCAGGGCGCACATCATCCGTGCCAGCGCCAAAAGAGCCTTGTCCTTCTACGGCCGCAACGGGCGGCTTGTCGTCCGCAAGGCCGTGCGCCATCCCGGCAGCCGCATCCCCCCGCGCCCCTTCCTGGGCGTGGGCGAGGACCACAAGGACGAGATGCGCCAGCTGATCGTGCGCCACCTGCGCAAGGCCGTGCGGGGCGCATGACCGCGCTTCAGCCGTTGCGACGAAGGAAGCTACGGATGAAGACAGCAATGCGTTACGCGGCAGGACAGCCAGCGAAGTCGCTGTCGCTATCCGTAAGCCCGCTGGCGCGGGCAACGGCTACCGCAAGCCGTCCGTGTGCCGTGTTTCTCTTCCGGGCGGGCCATCGCCCACGTTTTTCTGTTTCTGAAAATCTAACGCCCCTCTAACGCCCACCACACGCCCGTAAGGCATCCTCTTCCAACCAGCCACGGGGATAGTTGAAGCGCTGAACAACTTCGACCTTTTTTCCCCGCATGCGTCCCGTACAAGAGACGCATGGAACGCCATCATTCCTCCCCTCATACCACCGGCCCGGCTGTTGCCCTGACCCTGTCCGACACCGACGGACAGGGGCAGGCCCCGGGTCGCGCTCTGCTGTCGATGCCCGTAGCTTCCTTCGTCGCAACGGGCACGGCCCTTCAGGCCGCCTCCGGTCGCATCCAGCTTTTCCCTGCGGGCACGTTCGCTGCCCGCGACGGACGGCCCGGCAATCTGCGGGGCGTCAACGCCACATCCTGGCGTCTGACGGCCCAGGATGCCGAGGCTGTCATCGCCCACTGGCAGCGCACCGCCACGCCGCTGGTGGTGGACTACGAGCACCAGACACAGCTTGCCGCGCAAAACGGCCAGCCAGCCCCGGCGGCGGGCTGGATCACCTCCCTGGAATGGGAAGAGGGGCGCGGCCTGTTCGCCGGTGTGGACTGGACGGACAAGGCCCGCGCCCACATCCGTGCCGGGGAATACCGCTATATCAGTCCCGTTTTTGCTTTCGACCGCCAAAGCGGCGCGGTGCTGCGCCTCATTTGCGCGGCCCTGACCAACCATCCCGCCCTGGACGGCATGGACGCCGCCAGCGCAACCTTTACCCCCTACGAGGAACCGCCCATGAAACAGATCCTTGCCGCCCTCGGCCTGCCGGAAACGGCGGACGAGGCTGCCGCCCTGGCCGCCCTGACCGCGCTGCGACAGGAGCGGGACAGCGCCAAGGCCCAGGCCGAGGCCGCTCCCGACCCGCAAAAATTCGTGGCCATGGCCACCTTTTCCGCCGTCCAGCAGGAGGCCGCCCAGCTGCGCGACGAACTGACGAAACTGAAAAACGAGGCCCGGGCCGCCGCCCTGAAGGACGACATCGAGGCCGCCCTGAAAGACGGCCGCCTGACCGCCGCCACCAAGGGCTGGGCCGAGAGCCTGGCCAAAACGGCCCCCGATGCCCTGAAAGCATTCCTGGCCACCCAGCCGCCCGTGCAGGCCCTGACCGGCACCCAGACCGGCGGCAAGACCCCGGCGGGCGACAAGCCCGGCACGGTATCCCTGACCGCCGAGGAGCTGCATATCTGCGAGCGCCTCGGCCTGACCCACGAGGAGTTCATCGAGGCCAGACAGGCCACGAAGGAGGAATAAATGCCCATCGTCACCGACAGCATCCTGTCCGGTCTGCGTACCGGATTCAATGCCGCGTACAAACGCGGCGCGGGCCGCGCGCCCGGCCACTGGCAGAAGGTCGCTACCCGAATCCCCAGCACCAGTGCCAGCAATACCTACGGCTGGCTGGGCCAGTTCCCCAAACTGTCCGAATGGGTGGGCGACCGCGCCGTCAAGGACATGAAGGAGCACGGCTACGTCGTCACCAACAAGCTCTATGAAGGCACCGTCGGCGTGAAGCGCACCGACATCGAGGACGACAACCTGGGCATCTACGCGCCCATGTTCGAGGAAATGGGCTACGCCGCCGCCACCCATCCCGACGAGCTGGTCTTCGGCCTGCTTGGCAAGGGATTTTCCACCAACTGCTACGACGGTCAGTTCTTCTTCGACAAAGACCACCCCGTGGCCGTCAACGTGGACGGCACCGGCGGCAATGCCACGGTGTCCAACCTCATCGACGCAGCGGAAAGCCCAGAGAGCAAGACGCCCTGGTATCTGCTGGACGTGTCCCGCACCCTCAAGCCGCTGATCTTCCAGGAGCGCACCAGCCCGGAACTGCAAACCATCACGGACGCCCGCAATGATACCGTGTTCATGAAAGACCAGTACCTTTACGGCGTGCGCTACCGCTGCAACGTGGGCTTCGGCTTCTGGCAGCAGGCCGTGGCCGTGCGTGACGACCTGACCGCCGCCAATTTCGAGAAGGCCCTGGGCCTGATGCAGTCCTTCCAGGCCGACGGCGGCCGCCCTCTGGGACTGGGCACCGGCGGCAAGGCGGGCACCCTGCTGGTGGTGCCGCCCACCCTGTACGCCGCCGCCCGCAAACTCATTGCCGTGGAGCTGGTCAACGGCGGCGAGAGCAACCCCTGGTACGATGCGGCCACCATCGTCAACGTGCCCTGGCTGATGCCCGCCGTGGTGGCCGCGTAAAGGAGGTGCCTCATGGACGTGCATGTGAAAGCCAAAAAACCGCTGGCCCGGCGCTGCCGCTGCGGCATGACCTTTGATGCCAGCGGCTGCCTGATGCAGGTCACGCCGGAGGAGTACGCGGCCCTCAAGGCCGACCCCTGGCTGGATGTGGCCATCATGGACCCCGAGGACACGGAGCTGTCCCCCGACCCGCAGCCCTCTCCCGCCGTGTCGGCACAGGCGGCCCCCGCGCCGGAAAGCGCCACGGGCTCCCCCTCCGGGGAAACGCCGCCCACCGCCCAGCCCGCAGCCCACACGACCGAGGGCACCCATGCCTGACGCCTTCCCGGCAAGCGCTGCTGTCGATGCCCGTAGCTCGCTGCGCTCGGACGGGCACGCTCATGCGGAGCGCCTTCGGTCGCACTATGCCAGCCCGGCGGACATGACGGCCCGTTTCGGCCTGCAAGAGCTGATCGGGCTGGCCCCGTTGCCGGAAAGCGATGCCCTGGACGCCTGCGGCCCGCCCGTGTTCACGGATGACTGGCCGCAGGCGGATAATCAGGGGGAAGGCGACCAGCCCCCGGCCTATGACGTGGAGCGTGTGGCCACGGCCCTGGACCAGGCCAGCCGCGAGGCGGACAGCTACCTGGCCGTGCGCCTGGCCGTGCCGCTGGACACCACGGCGGGCGTGCCCCAACCCCTGCGGGCTTTCGTCTGCGACATGGCCCGCTACCACCTGACGGCCGGATTCGGCATGCAGGTGCCCGAGGATGTGGAGGCCCGCTACAAGGCCGCCCTGGCCTGGCTCAAGGACGTGGCAAAGGGCGCGGCGGAGATCGTCGTGCCCACGCCGCCGGACGCTCCGGAGCCGCAGCCCCCGGAAACGGGCGTGGAGTTCGCGCCCGGATGCCATGACCGTTTCTTCTAGTCGCAAGGAGCTCCCGTGTACCCCATTGCCGCCATCGAAAGCGCCATGATCCGGCGTATCCATGAGGCCCGCCTGCCGTACCTGCGTTTTGTGGGCAGCTATGGCGGCGAGCTGCTGGGCGACTGGAAAAACGTCTATCCCGCCGTCCCGGCCATCTGGGTGACGTTTGCCGGTGCCACGGAGGCCAAAGCCCTGGATACGGCCCGCACCCGCTTTGAAAGCGTGCTGACCTTCACCAGCATAGCGGCGGCCTGCAGCCCCCGCACGGAAGGCCCGCGCACGGGCGGGCCGGCCACGGTGGGGGCCTATGCCATGCTGACCGACGTGGCCCGTCTCACCGCCATGCAGGACTATGCCCTGGACGGTGTGGACTACCTGCGCCCCGGCCGCATCCGCAGCCTGTTTTCCGGCCAGGTACAGGCGGGCAGCCTGGCCGTCTTTGCCCAGGACTGGCTCTGCCGTGTGCAGGCCAGGCTGCGAGCGCCCTGTGAGCGCCCCCTGGGCACCGATGCTGGCGGCTACCTGCCGCCCGACGGCCAGCCCCTGCCGGGCAAGGCACATGCCGGGGACGATCCCTGGCTGCCGCCGCTGGAAGGACTGGCCCTGCGCTACTGGTGCAAACCGCCGCAGGACCCGGCCACTGATCCGCCCCTGCTGGAAGACCACCTGACCCTGCTTTAGCCGTTGCGACGCAGGAAGCTACGGATAAAGACAGCAATTTATTACGCGGCAGGACAGCCAAAGAAAACGCTGTCGCTATCCGTAAGCCCGCAGAGGCGGGCAACGGCTACCGCCAATATCCGCATATAAGGAGGCCCTTATGGGCGTTGAACTCTACGTCAAGGCCGCCCCCGGCCTGCGCGTCCCCCGCGAGGACGCCCCGCGCCGCTACATCACCGAGGATCAACCCGTGTCCGTCCCGGCCACGGCCTACTATCTGCGCCGCCTGCACAGCGGCGAGCTGGTGAGCGCCCCCCAGAGGGTCGCCCATCTGGCCGTTGTGACGCCGGACGCTGAGGAGGCATAAATGGCCAGCACGAACATTTCTTTCGGCCAGATCCCGGCCAGCATCCGCAAGCCGGGAAAATATTTCGAGTTCAATACCACCAACGCCGTGCGCACCCTGGCCGCCAACAGCCAGAAAATGCTCATCATCGCCCAGAAGGCCGAAGACAGCGACGCCCCGCTGGTCCCCGTCCAGATCTACGATGACGCCACGGCGGGCGCGCTGTTCGGCTACGGCAGCCAGGCCCAGCTCATGGTCCAGGCCGCCATCCGCGCCTACCAGTACCTGGACCTGTCCGTGCTGCCCGTGCCCCCGGACGAGGCGGGCGTGGCCGCCAGCGGCAAGCTGGAGCTGACAGGCACGGCCACCGGCGCGGGCGTGGTCTCCCTGACCATCGCCGACACCAGCGTGGCCGTGGCCGCCGCCTCGCAGGATACGGCCCAAAACGTCCTGGACGAACTGGCCGCCGCCCTCAATGCAGAGCAGTCCCTGCCCGTTTCGGCCACGGTGGTCACGCCCGAAGACCCGGACGGCGAAGGCGAGCAGGTCGCTCCGCCCCCCTATCTGACCCTGACCGCCAAAAACAAGGGCACCATCGGCAACAAGATCACGCTGTCCGCCAGCTGCACGGCTCCCGGCCTGACGGCTACCGTCACAAAAATGAGCGGCGGCCAGAAAGACCCCGACATCACCGAGGCCCTGGCCGCCGTCTTCGGCGCGGATTATACGCTGTACTGTCTGCCCTGGGCCGTGCAGGAACAGCTCACGGCCCTGCGCGAACACCTGGACAAGATCAGCGGCCCGCTGGAGCAGCGCCGGGCCACGGCCTGGCTGGGCAGTACGGATACCCTGTCTCTTTGCACCACCCTGGCCGGTCAGCTCAACAGCGGCCGCATCTCCCTGGCCTGCCTCCCCGGCAGCCCCAGCCTTCCGGAGACGCTTTCCGCCGCCTACTGCGCCGTAGCCGCCAGCGAGGAGGACCCGGCCCGGCCGCTCAATACCCTGGTCCTCACCGGCGTGGCTGTGCCCCCGGAATCCTTCCGTCTGTCCCGTACCGAGCAGGAGGTGGCCCTCAAAAATGGCGTGACCCCGCTGGAGGTGGGGCCGGGCGAGGTGGTGCAGATAGTGCGCGCCATCTCCACCTATACCCGCAATGCCGCCGGGGCTACGGACATTTCCCTGCTGGACATGACCACCATCCGCACTCTGGACTATGTGGCCCGGACCGTGAAGGAACGCATCGACCTGCGCTTCCCGCGCGAAAAACTGTCCACCCGCACACCGCCCAAGGTCCGCAGCGAGGTGCTGGACGTGCTGCGCCAGCTGGAACAGCTGGAGATCGTGGAGGAAGTGGAGGCCAACGCCGCCGGGGTCATCTGCGAACGCGATCTGCAAGACCCCAACCGCCTGGACTGCCGCATCCCGTCCGACGTGGTCAACGGCCTGCACGTCTTCGCGGGCGTCATCGACCTGCGGCTGTAGGGAAAAAACGGGAAAACTCCTTGCCGGAAGCTATTTTTTCCGCGAAAATGCGGGAAATTTTCCGGCAAGGAGTAATTGCATGGCCACTCGCATTTTTTATCTCTATCGGTATCAACTTCTTCCTATCGACGTTCAGCCGACGCTACTTTATGATTTAAAAGATTTAATTTCTAAAAAAAATCAATACTTTCATCAAGCTGTAATGTCTTTGAAAGAATCTTGGAAAGACCCTGCTAAAAAGAGGTATAGTTATGATATCTATAGGCATACTGAAAAAAGCATAATGCTTATCGCTTCTCGCCAAAAAAATGTTAAACTAATTCGTGAGGACCATACAGAAAGAGATGTGGACTCCTTTCCTTTTGGCTATGTTATTATTGACAATGATAAAGAACATCAAATTATTGCAATCCAAGAATCTACTGAACTTCGTGCAAAGACAATACTAAAAAAGATAGAAAAAGCATTACAATATTTTTTAGCAAAGAGATATTTAATAATAAAAATTTCCCCTATCTATAAGGAAGATAATTTTTGGGATTTCGTCTCTAAACATGAGGAAAAAATTACAAGTTTATCTTTTGATTTAATTACTCCAAATATGTCAAATATATCTTCTCGTCTAAGTGAAGATTTGAAAAAAACCGCAAAAGCGACAGGCACCGTAGAAACAAATCTAAAATTTAATGCCGCATCAAAAGGTACTCTTAAATTAAGTCAAGACAATCATGAACTTGATGGTTTGGTCAATTATGCCGCTCAAGGTGGAGGGGGAATCTTTGTAAAAGTAAAAGGAGCAAGACTTGGATTCGATTCTAATGATTTTCAACTTACTTTAGAAGTTGAAGATTCACAAATAAAGGATACCCTAGAAAACATCATAACTTTAATGAGAAATAAAGCCAATGATGGAAGCAATAGGTAAATATACTGTAATGATAGTAATATCATTATTGCTAACATTACTGGAATACTGGCTAAAGAGTAATTATATAACAGATTTTTTTTCAAGCAATGCAATTTTACTTGCTGGAGCAATTTTTGCTATCCATGCAGCATCTGTAGGAATTCTCTTAAGTCAGCTTGAAATTTTAAAACAAAGAACACAATTAAATTTCAGAAATACAATCAACGGCATTCGAAATAGTTTTAGGGAGGCTATAGTATGGCTTATTATTATGATTGGCGCAATTATAATAAGAGGATTACAGAATAAAGAATGTCCTCTTATAAATTTTCAATATGCACAAGAAATAGTTTCGTTTATCATTATTTTTGCAACAACTGCACTTATTGCAATAGTTCTAGATACTGTTAATGCCATACTTATATGCCTAGAAGAAGGCGATTGATATTCTATTAAATATAAAAACCGCTGAACACCTTCAACCTTTTTTCCGGCCCCGTGTCGCCACATAGTGGCGGCACGGGGCTTTCGTATTTCCTGAAGGCCCCCATCCAACACACGCGGTAGCCGTTGCCCGCGCCAGCGGGCTTACGGATAGCGACAGCGCCTTTCGTTGTCTGTCCTGCCGTGTAACACATTACTGTCTTCATCCGTAGCTTCCTTCGTCGCAACGGCTGAAGCAAGGAGCAAACATGGCCATTCAGGAATATGTGGGGGCCGTCGTCCTGGAGGTGGACGGCAAGGAGATCGAATGCGTCTCCGTCTCCAATGACAGCAACACCGGCTACATGCCGGTCAAGACCATGCGCCGCAAGCGCACCATCAGCGGCTACTGCATGGGCATCGTCACGCATGAGCTGTCCGTCACCGTGCCCATCCCCGTGGACGGCGATCCGCTGGACTGGTGGAAGGTCTTCGACGCCAAGCTGACCATCTACCCCGTCTCGGGCAACGGCAAGCGCGTCTCGTACACCGGCTGCTGCGTGCAGAGCGTGAGCGACCAGTACGAGGCCGAAGGCGAGGCCCGACGCGATCTGAAACTTTTTGCCGTTGAACGTGTGGAGGAATAGGTATGGAAATCAAGGGAATGTTTGCATGCGGTCTGGAATACGAAGGCCAGCGCCACAGGTCTTTTACCCTGCGCCTGCCCACCATGGCGGACGTTGAAAATGCCATCGAGGCCGCCCAGGCCGAGGCCGGGGCCAATGCCTGCGCAGCCCGCATCGACCGCCACAAGTGGTCCGCCTGCCTGAGCGTGGACGGCATCCCGCCGGAAAAGATGGACGCCCGTCTGCTGGCCGGTCTGGCCGCCAGGGAATGGGGCATCCTGAAAGACGCCGAGGACGAGCTGGTAAAAAAGCTCGTGGCTGCCAGCGCGGCCCCGGCGGAGAACTGCGCCGAACCCTCCGCCTAGCCCAGGCCGCGCTGGTCCGGCAGGGCTTCACCCTCGCGGAGGCGCGGGGCCTGACCCTGCCGGAGGCCGAGGCATTCCTGGCAATCTTCTATCCCCCCAAAGCACAGCCCGCCGGGCAGCGTACTTGTGTCAGCAAGCGCCAGGACTGGCGGCAATGGAAAAAGCAGCATGGCCGATCTTGACGTACAGGTGCAACTCTCCCTGCGGGACGACCTCTCCCGCCCGGCCAAAAAGGCCATGGATGCCGTGCGTGCCGCCTCGCGTACGGCAGAAGGCGGCATGGGCGGTGTGGCCAAACAGGCCGCCAAGGCCGGGGATGCCGTGGAAGGCATGGGCCGCGCTGCCCGTGACGCGGGCGAGGCCACCGCTGCCCTTGCCCGCAGCAACGGCCCGCGCAGCGTCAAGCAACAGGCCGATGGTGCCACCCGCAGCCTGGAGAACATGGCCCGCAGCGGCCAGCGTGCCGGACAGTCCCTGTCCCAGGCCGATGCCCAGGCCGGGCGCTTGCGCCGCACGCTGGACGGCGTCTCGTCCCGCATGCAGGCCGTCACCCGACAGGCCGCCCGTCTGGGGCAGGGGCTGGGCACAGGCATAAACGGGGCCATGGAAGCCGGGGCGGGTCTCACCGCCGCCGGAGCCGTGGGACGAGCCGCCCTGGCGGCCCCGATCAACCGCGAGCAACAGTACCTCTATGACGCCACCGTGGCCTTCAATGACCGCAGCGTCGAAGGCATCCGGGCGGGCGTGGCCGAATTGCGGGCACTGGATCAGCAGATCGTCGCCCGTGGCGGCGGCACACTGGACAGCGCGCGGGCCATGCGCGGAGCCTTCATGGCGGGCGGCGTTGACTTTGCCGACGTGGCCCGCCTGGCCCCCCTGACCCAGCGGGCCGCCACCGCC